>JGI24025J20009_10001826_pt1 | contig 15816 bp, 20 predicted proteins | sample Cruoilmetagenom3_FD_20009 | JGI IMG/M metagenome (IMG submission 20009)
CACGACAATGCGCGTCATGTCCTCCAGACTTGCAGGCACGCGGCACCGCTCGATTATCGAGCGGGTCCACAAAGCGCCTTCGACATCGGTCAACAACTCGCCATCCAGCTCCTGCCGACCGAGCGCGGTCTGGCCGTATTGCCGCCGGATGGAACGCATGAAGCGCGTAGACAGGTTCAGCGCATTGTCCGCAGTCGAACCGCGCGTCAGTATGGCGTCGCCTGCCTCGGCCTCTGCAAACAGGCGCTGCACCAGTGGCACCGCGCGCGGTGTGGTGGTGGCCAGCGCACGCGGATTGTCTCCCAGCCGCAATCCGAGCATGAGATTGTCCCATGCGTTCACAGCGCGCTCCGATGCATTGTCCCATTTGCCAATTTCGTCGCACCAGGCATGGCTGTGCTGCGGGCCGCGCAGACTTTCCGGCTCGCCTGCCGAATAAAGCACCGCCTGCGCGCCATTGGGCCAGACAATGCGCCGCAGCGAGGATTCGAATAGCGGACGCTTGCCGTGTCGATGCACCGCCATGATCCCGCTTTCGCCATCGACCAGCACGGCGCGCGCTTCGCTTAACGAACTGGCGACAAGCGCGATGCGCGCCTGCGGATCGCCATGCGCCACATTTCGCACCCATTCGGCACCCGTGCGTGTTTTGCCGAAGCCGCGACCGGCGCATACCAGCCACGTCCGCCAATCGCCCGTTGGCGGCAATTGCCCATCGCGCGCCCAGAAGGGCCAGTGACCTTGCATGGTGCGCCGCTCGGTTTCGCTAAGTTCGGACAGAAAGGCGAACCGATCGAGCGGTTCGAGGCCGATGACAAAGCGGCCGCGCTCAATCGCCTTCATTGTGTAGCGCGGCCTCCATCTGTTCCTGCTCTTCGATCAGGATCTGTTTCATTTCCGCCTCGCGCTGCCGCATCAGGTCGATCTTGGCATTAAGCGATTCGAGCACGCTTTCCTCGTCCTCTTCCCCGCGCATCGCCTTTTGCCGGGCGGCGCTTTCCCGGTGCAGCGTCAGCAGCCGCAGCGCATTGGGGATGTCGAATTTGTTACCATCCTGGCCTGTGCCCATGCGCAGTCGGTGAAGCGTTTCCATTTCCAGATGCTCGTAACCTTCCAGCAGGGCGGCATTCCACCGTTCGCGAAATTCTGCATCGAGTCGCCGGGTTTTGTAAGCGCGGCTGGTCGATGCACCCGATTTGCGCGCCGCTTCCGACACATTGGAAGTTTCCGCCAGTGTATCGAGAAACAGTCCGCGCCAATGGCGATCAATATCCGGCTTCTCGCCAACGCGTTGCGCCGCGCGCAATTTGATTGCCGTTCCCATTCCTTCTCAAATCCCATGCTGCGCGACCCCAAGCCAGACACGAAAAAAGGCGGTGCCCCAGCAGGCCCGCCCTTTTGATCTGTCGTTTCCGACTCGGTTTATCGCGATGTTCCGTTTCTCTAACCAAACAGCGTTACGATGTCAATATAAAAGTGCCAAATAGGTTAGTTTGTAGGACTTGCGCCTGTGAGAAGGCTGCCTAGTTGCGCGCAACTCTCTGTCTAACGGGAATATCGGCATATGATGCGTTTGCTGCGTGGCCTTTACGAATGGACCATGGCCAAGGCCGCCCATCCCAAGGCGGAGTGGTGGTTGGCTGGTTTTGCTTTTGTTGAATCGAGCTTCTTCCCGATCCCGCCACATCCGCTGCTGGGCTTGATGTGTCTGGCAGAGCCGAAAAAGGCGATCCGCTTTGCGCTCATCTGCACCGTCGCATCGGTGCTGGGCGGGCTGTTCGGCTATATGATCGGGTATTTCCTGTACGAAGCTGTCGGCGTGTGGCTGATCGGGGCACTGGGTCTGACCGAGAGCTTTCCGATTGCCGCCTGCTATATCCGCGAACAGGGCGGGGTGGCGGTGTTTCTTGCCGCCGGGACGCCAATCCCGTTCAAATTGATGACCATCACCGCCGGTTTCATCGAGATGAATCTCGCAACCTTCGTGCTCGCCGCTATTGCGGGGCGCGCGCTCATCTTCATGGTGGTGGGCGTGCTGTTCCAGATCTTCGGCGCACCGATCAAGCAGATCATCGACGAATATCTCGGCACAGTGACCACGATCTTTGTCGTGCTGGTGGTGGCGGGATTTGTCGCGATAACCCAGCTGGGCGGTGGCGATGATGAAGGTGATGCGGACGCGCACCCTTGCACGCAAGTGACCAGTCTCGAGCAGATCTGACCGAGGCGGCGACCACGGGCAGCTAACCGGTCGAGGCCGCGCCTCAAATAATCCCCACAGCCTTTCCGGCTCGTTCGAACATGCCGAGGATCGTCTCGACCTCTTCCTCGCTGTGTTCGGCGCATAGGGAGCAGCGCAGCAGGGTCATGTTCGCCGGGGTTGCCGGTGGGCGTGCGAGGTTGACGTACAGCCCTTCGCTGAGCAACGCGCTCCACATCGCCGCGCCCTGTTCCAGATCGGGCATGATGACAGCGACGATGGCGCTCTGCGGCTCTTCAGTGCCGAGCGTGAAACCGAGATCGGTGAGGCCGCCGTGCAAGCGCCGCGAATTTTGCCAAAGGTGCGCGCGCTTGTCTTTCGCATCCATCAACTTGCGGATGGAAGTCGCGGCGGTCGCAACTACGCTCGGCGGCAGGCTGGCGGTGAAGACATAGGGGCGGCACATCAACCGCATGATTTCAAACTTGGGATGGTTGGACACGCAAAAGCCGCCCACAGTGCCGACGCTTTTGGAGAAGGTGCCGATAATCAGGTCGACATCGTCCATGACGCCCGCATCTTCGACAACGCCGCGCCCATGTTCGCCGATGAAGCCCATTGAGTGCGCTTCATCCACCAGCACCATTGCGCCATTGTCCTTGGCGATTTTCACCATTTCTTTCAGCGGGGCGACATCGCCGAGCATCGAATAGACGCCTTCGAGCACGACCAATTTTCCGGCACCTTCCGGAATGCGCTTCAGGCGCTTTTCCATTGCGGTGATATCATTGTGTTTGAACGGCACGATTTCGGCATTGCCCATCGCGCAGCCATCCCAGATGCTGGCGTGGCTATCGATGTCGAGCACGACGTAATCGCCTTTTCCGGCGATGGTCGAAATGATGCCGAGATTGGCCTGATAGCCGGTCGAAAAGACCATAGCATGATCCATGCCGTAAAATTCACGCAGCGCGTCTTCGCATTCCTTGTGGCCCTGATAGGTGCCATTCAAAACGCGGCTGCCGGTGGTGCCCGATCCGAAATCACGCAGCGCCTGTGTGCCCGCCTCAATCACGTCGGGATCGAAAGTCATCCCCATGTAATTGTAAGTGCCGAGCAGGATGGTTTCGCGCCCATTGCAGATTGCGCGCGTGGGTGAGAGCACCTTTTCCATCACCAGCGAAAACGGATCTTCTACACCGCTTGCGAGCAGGTTTTCACGCATCGCAATCGTATCGTCGAATTTGGAGAAGAGGTCTTTGCCTTCTCCTTCCAGCTCCTGCGGCTGGTCGGCCTGCATCACGCCTTCGCTCATGTCGGTATTACTCCGCCACCATCTTGGTCACAGCATCGACGAGCTGGCCGTAGGATTCAATTTCGGCCTGCTGATTCATCGAGATGATGATATCGAACTCGTCCTCGATCGCGGCGACGAAATCCATCACGGTCAGGCTGTCAAACTCCAGATCGCCTGCAAAAGTGGTCGCGTCAGCAATGGCGACTTCCTTCTTGTTGAAGGGCTCTATGATAGAGCGGATGCGGGGCTCGACTGTGGCACGGTCCATGAAAGGTCCAATCCTTGAAATTGTTCTTACCCGAGATTTTCGGGACTGTAGCAGCGGCAAAGCTCTACCGCCGCCGCTTGTCAAGCGCGCGGGGTAGTGGCAGCGTCCCCGCTATGTCCTGCAATTCATGCCGAGGGGGCGCGCAATGGACGACGAAGCACTGCTGTCAGACGATAATTCATCAACCAATACCGCACACGGTCCAACGGTTTTCAGCCCGCATTCGGTGCACATGTTGCGCACCGTCCAGAACAATACGCTGCAGCTTTCGCAGATGGCCGACCAGAAAGCATCTATCCTGATGGGCGCGACATTCCTGGTCTTCTCGATCGCGGTCAGCCGTTCGCTGGCCGGTGAACTTCCGTGGTCGCTGGCGATCCTTGCCGTCTTTGCCTTTCTCAGTTCGTTACTGGCGGTGCTGGCTGTATTGCCATCAATCCGCCCTCCGGCCGAGCCATCCTCGGCCAATCCGCTGTTCTTCGGACATTTTTCGTCGATGGAGGAAGGGGAGTGGACATCCACTGTGCTCGAAGCGCTGGAACAGGACGAAACCGTGTTCCGATCCATGCTCCACGACATCTACCAGAACGGCGTTGTGCTGCAGCGGCGCAAATACCGCTATCTTGGCTATGCCTACCGTGTTTTCATTGTGGGACTTGTGGTGACGCTGGCCACCTTCGCTGTGGAATTCAGCAGGAATTTTTAGGCGGCGGCTTCAACCAGGCCTTTTACCGCAGCCATGAACGGACCGATGCTCACCGGCTTGGAGAGATAGCCTTCTGCGCCCGATTCACGAATACGCTCCTCATCGCCTTTGCCGGCATAGGCGGTCACCGCCAGCACCGGAACAGCGGACAGATCATTGTCAGCTTTGAGCGTGGAAATCAGATCGAGACCTGAAATATCCTGCAATTGGATATCCATCACCACAAGGTTTGGCGAAAATACCCGGGCGCGTTCGATAGCAAGCTTGCCATCGGCCACTGGCTCCACCGAAAAGCCACCTGCCTGCAATACATCGCAGAAAAGTTTTCGGTTCAGATCGTTGTCCTCGACAACAAGGATTCTCTTCGTCATTGCGCCCTCTGCCAGCCTTGTCTGATCTGCTTTGATCGCAAGCCTGTTATTTCTTACGTAACCTGAAATCGGGAATGTTACAATTAGCGCTGATCGTAAAAATTTGTATAAGGACGCTGGCGAATTGGCGCTGGCCGCTTTGGGCTGGATCCTTGCCGATCAGGAACGCGCGCAGCGCTTTCTCGATCTGACCGGCCTGACGCCAGATGGACTGCGCGCTGCTCTTGGTGATGTGTCCACCCACCGGGCGATCTTCGATTTCCTCGCCGCGCATGAACCGGATCTTGTGGGCGCAGCAGAAGCGCTTGAAGTGGAGCCCGAAGTTCTGATCGCCGCGCAACAGGAGTTGTCACGATGAGCCGCCCGCTGCTGGTCACTGATTGCGACGAGGTGCTGATCCATATGGTGCGCCATTTCCGCGACTGGCTCGATACCGAACATGACATCGCATTCTCGCTGGAGCGCAATCCCTTCCTGCAGGCGATGACCCGGCGGGGCCATGACGCGCCGATTGACGAGCGCGAAGTGTGGCAATTGCTCGGCGGCTTTTTCGATACGGAGATGGACAGTCAGCAGCCCATCACAGGTGCGCTGGAAGCTATCGCCGATTTGCAGCAGGATGCAGATGTCGTCGTGCTCACCAATTTGTCTGACGAGCGCAAAGAAGCGCGCACGTTGCAATTGCGCAAGCTGGGCATGGAGGTGCCGGTCTTCACCAATCAGGGGCCGAAAGGCGGCGCGCTGAAGCGGATTGTTGAGGATCACGGTGCAAGCCGCGTCGTCTTTATCGACGATATCGCCCAGCACCACGCCTCTGCCAAGGCCGAGATTCCGCATGTCCGGCGGCTGCATCTGTGCGGTGAACCGGCGATTGCTCCGCATGTCCCATGCGCGCACAATGCTGGCGATGCCGATGCGCGGATAGACAGTTGGGACATGGCTCTGCCATGGGTGCGCGACGCACTGCATTCGGGAGACTAAGATGAGTATTGACGCGAGACTGGCAGAACTCGGGATTTCCCTGCCAGAGGCCGCCGCCCCGGTTGCCTCCTATGTGCCGGTCGTTGTGACGGGAAATATTGCCCATGTTTCGGGCCAGCTTCCGTTTGTGGATGGCAATCTGGTGACAGGGCGGCTGGGTGACGATGTCTCGCTGGCAGATGGCCAGGCCGCCGCGCGCGCTTGCGGCCTCATGATCCTTGCGCAGTTGAAGAAAGCCGGGATTTCGCTCGACCGGGTGGAGCGGGTTGTGAAGCTGGGCGCCTTCGTCAATTCGACGAGCGATTACACCGACCAACCCAAGGTCGCCAATGGCGCGTCCGACCTGATGTTTGACGTGTTTGGCGAGGCCGGACGTCATGCCCGCGCCGCTGTAGGCGTGCCAGCATTGCCGCTGGGCGCAGCGGTGGAGGTTGATGCGGTGATCGCGCTGGCCGATGGCTAATGCGCCCGCTTGGCTGACCCGGCAGGCCTATGCCCATCGCGGCCTGCATGATGGCGATATTCCGGAAAATTCGCTTGCCGCATTTGCTGCCGCGATTGATCTGGGGCTGGGCATTGAATGCGACCTACGGGTTAGCGCGGAGGGGCGCGCCATGGTGTTCCACGATGCCGAGCTGGACCGTCTGACCGGGCGCGCGGGAGTGGTATCTGGTCTGACAGTCGGCGAGCTGACCGGATTTACGCTTGGTCAGAGCGGCGAGCACATTCCTACGTTGCGCGACATGCTGGAGTTGGTGGCGGGCCGCGTGCCGCTGTTGCTTGAACTCAAGACCGATCGGCGCGAGAGCGTCCACAAACTGTGCCGCGCGGTGCGCCGCGATGTCGAAGGCTATACCGGCGAAGTTGCCGTGATGAGCTTTGATCCGCGTATTGGCGATTGGTTTCGCAGGCGTATGCCGAGCTTGCCGCGCGGGCTGGTGATCACCGAAGAAGATGCGCGCACCCTATCGGGGGCAGCCAAGCGGTGGCTATCACTGTGGCACGCTCGACCGGACTTTCTCGCCTATGATATTCGCGATTTGCCCAGTCGCTTTGCCTCACGCCAGGCGCGCGCGGGATTGCCGCTTTTAACATGGACAGTTCGCAGCGCTGCACTTTTTGATACGGCGATGGAATGCGGCGCGGTGCCGATTCTTGAAGGCGCGGGGGTGGCGGCGTGGGAGCAAGCTTCCTAGATTGACCTGATGGCCGAAGCCGAGCTGACTGCACGCATCTATCCGTCTGTAGGCGACATCCCAAAGGCGGATTGGGATCGGCTGGCGGGCGGCGCTAACCCCTTTATCTCACATGATTTTCTAACAATTCTGGAAGAATCAGGCAGTGTCGGGCCGGGCACGGGGTGGCGAAGCGCACCATTGATTCTGGAAGACGGCGCGGGTCACCTGCTTGGCGCGATGCCGAGCTATCTCAAGCAGCATAGCCAAGGCGAATATGTCTTCGATCATGCTTGGGCTGATGCCTACCATCAGGCTGGCGGAGCCTATTATCCCAAGCTGCAAATCAGCGCGCCTTTCACGCCCGCTACCGGCCCACGCCTGTTGCTGGAAGACCCGGCACATGCACAGCCACTGCTGCGCGCGGCTGAGCAGCTCATCGCCACCAATGGCTGGTCGAGCGCTCATGCAACCTTCGTGGAGCCAGAGCAGATTTCCTTGTTTGAGGCGGCTGGATGGCTGAGGCGCGAGGACATTCAGTTCCATTGGAGCAATCGCGGTTACGCCAGTTTTGAGGATTTCCTCGCCACGCTCACCTCGCGCAAGCGCAAGGATTTGCGCAAGGAGCGACGCGCGGCGAATGACGGGGTTTCGATCAAAGTGCTGGGCGGCGTTGATGTCCGGCCTGAGCATTGGGATGCCTTCTGGCTGTTCTATCAGGATACCGGTGCGCGCAAATGGGGCACGCCTTATCTGACGCGCGAAGCCTTTGATATGTTTGGTGAGCGGATGGGTGACAGCATCTTGCTGTTGCTGGCCTATGACAATGATTTGCCGATAGCAGGCGCGCTCAATTTCATCGGCGAAGATGCGCTCTACGGGCGCTATTGGGGCTGCCTGGCGGACAAGCCCTTCCTGCATTTTGAGCTATGCTATTACCGCGCCATCGATGCGGCGCTAGAGCGGGGCCTGAAGCGGGTTGAGGCGGGCGCGCAGGGCGGCCACAAGATGGCGCGCGGATATGAACCTGTGGCGACCACATCAATGCACTATATTCTCGACCCCGGCTTCCGCTCGGCCGTGTCAGATTTCCTTGAAGCTGAGCGGCGCGGTGTCGCGATGGATCGTCAGCATCTGGCGCGGCGTATGCCGTTTCGCCAAAACTGATCTAGCAGCCGTTCAGGCCGCGCGGGCCATGCCTTCACGCAGCCATTCGCGGGCGCGGCGCTGGGCTTCGCAAATGTCGCGGGCGGTCATTTCATCAGAAATGTCGGCGCGGCACCAGCTGGCAGCTTCATGGCCCTTGGAGGCAGCGAGGTTGAACCATTTGTGCGCTTCTATCAGATCACAATTGACCCCGTGGCTTCCGGTGGAGAAGGCCACGCCGAGATCATAATAGGCGTTGATGTCCCCCTCGGCAGCTGCAGCAAGGCAGCGTGCCACCAGCATGTCGTCCCCGCTCGTATCGGCAGCTTCAACTTTGGCAAATGTTTCGATCTTGGCGAGTTCCATGATCGTGTGTCCCCTGTTTTTGGCCCGGTCATCAATAGCCCGGCCTTGTGAGAACCATTGTTTTGACTAACGTGGTCAAGAATTGGTTAACGCGGCGCGCGATTTGTTTACCTTTGCCTGCCGAAGCCCCCCTCAAACCCGGCGAAACCATGGATTGCGCACCGGCTTCGGACTTCTCCCAGATTGCCGCTTGTGTGCATACGGCCCGACCCTTATAGGCCCGCGAAACCACGCGGCCTTTGCTGCGCGCATTTACAGACCCGAAAAACCGGGCGGGCGCAGCAGCAGCAGGAAAGGCCGACTGGAAGGGATACCGGAGTACCTGATGGCCACTGCCACATTTGACGATATCGACATACTGACGAAGGCGAAGCGGGCCCTGCCGCGAGATTACGCCCCGACAGATGACGAAGAATATATGTCAGCCAAGCAGCTCAACTATTTCCGCGTGCTGTTGTTGGAGTGGAAGAAATCGGTAGTCGAGGCTTCCGAAGGCACCTTGCAGAATCTGCAGAAGGGCCCAATCCGCGAGCCGGACCTCAATGATCGCGCGTCGAGCGAAACCGACTGGGGCATTGAACTGCGCACCCGCGACCGCCAGCGCAAACTGATTGCCAAGATCGATTCAGCCCTGCGCCGGATTGATGAAGGTGACTATGGCTGGTGCGAAAAGATCGGCGATCCCATTGGCATTAATCGCCTGATTGCCCGTCCAATTGCAACGATGACNGTGGAGGCGCAGGCGGCGCATGAACGGCGCGAGAAGATTTCGCGCGACGACTGANCCGGATTGGGACAGTTTTACACGGCNTGGCCGGAGTTAACTCATGGTTAGCCTGTGACCACGCATTGCCAAGCCTCACAAACGCGCGGACCAGTGGCCAGAGACACCTCTTTGCTACATGGTGCGGCGAGGCAAGCAGTGAGGACAGAGTTGAGCACGATGAGCAACGTCGATACCCGCCAGGTCGGCCGTGACAGNCTTTTNCTNTTGGCNCAGGTNCGTGNCGANGGNCAGGANAATCCCGTNCGCGTNAAAGTGCGCAATCTCTCTGCCGGGGGCATGATGGCCGAAGGCGATGCACGCGTGATGCGCGGCGCGCATGTGGAGGTGGAGCTGCGCAACATCGGCTGGGTCGATGGCAGCGTGGCCTGGAAGCAGGGCAACCGTTTTGGCATTGCCTTCGCCGAGGAAATCGACCCCAAAATCGCGCGCGCACCGATCGACAGCAAGGTCGATCATCTGGTCGGAGATTTCGAAAAGCGCGGCCCGCGCCTCAACCGTCGCGCGAAAGATCGCTCTCTGCGCAAGCTATAAAACTGCGCGAATATACTGCACGCCAATTTCCGCCGCACCCGCTGACAATTACTGGCAGTTGAAGCCTGCTGCGGCTCGGCCTATCGCTGCATGATGACAGGCGTCACTTGCATCTTGAGATTTCGCTTCCTGGCGCTCGCACTGGGCGCCTCGCTTCTCGGCGGATGCGACAGTGGTAATGATGGCACGCTTGATGTCGCGCTGATCGGCACGACCGAAGCGGTCTTTACGGACAGCCTGCGCTTGTCGACCGGAGCGCAATATGTGCGCGCTGCCACCGATTCCGGACTGGTCGCGCTCAACCAGCAGGGTGAAGTCGTCCCCGCGCTGGCAGAGACGTGGTTGCCGACCGATGATGGACTCAGCTTCATTTTCCGATTGCGCATTGGCGAATGGCCAGACGGTAGCACCATGACCGGCGAAAGCGCGCGCGCCGCGCTGGTGGATGCGATTGATCGGCTGGAAGGGACCTCACTGGCGCAGGACCTTGCCGTCATAGAAGAAGTGCGGGCCATGGGCGAAAGGGTGATCGAAATACGTCTCGCCACACCCGAACCATACCTGCTGCAATTGCTCGCCCAGCCCGAACTGGCCTTGCGCCGGGAAGGCGGCGGCACGGGGGCGATGGTACTGATTTCGGGCGAACCTCCCGAAGGCGGTCAGGCCGAAGACGGGGCGCAAGGCGGACCTATCCGGCTCAATTTCAAGCCGCCGCTTGAACGCGGATTGCCCGCGCGCGAGGATTGGGAGGAGGATGTTCGGCAGATCGAACTGGACGTGGTCAGTGCAGCCGATGCGATCAACCTGTTCGATGCGGGCGAAGTTGAATTGGTGCTGGGCGGCGATCTCGGCAGCTTGCCGCTGGTCGAGACCGGGCCTCTTGCAACGGGCACTTTGCGAGTCGATTCCGCCATTGGGCTGTTCGGCCTGCAAGTGCGCGATGATAGCGGTATTTTGAGAAATGCGGGTTTGCGCGAAGGCATAGCCATGGCGATTGATCGGGCGGAACTGTTGTCACTTTACAATGTTGGCGGCTGGGCGCCCACCACGCGCCCGGTGGCACCCGACTTGCCCGGTGATCCGGGGCTGGTGGCAGAGCGCTGGGAGGATGTGGCGCTGGAGGATCGGCGATCCGAAGCCGCTGCCCGGGTCAGCGAATGGCGCCGCCAGTTCGACGAAGATGATTTGACGCAGCCAGTTGCAATGTCGCTGTTCCTTGATGAGGGGCCGGGCTGGGACCTCTTGCTGGAAAACCTTGCTGGCCAATTGGCAGCTATCGACATTCGGTTGGAGCGCGCTGCAACGCCAGCCGAAGCGGAATTGGTTGTGATCGACCGCGTGGCCCGCTTTCCCGCATCGCACTGGTTTCTGAACCAGTTCAATTGTTCCTTGCGCCGAGGCCTGTGCAGCGAAGCGGTCGATGCCCTTGTGGCCGAAGCCTTGGCGCAATCCGATCCCGCAGCTCGCGCCACAATACTGGCACAGGCGGAGGCTGAGTTGACGTTGGAAAATATCTATATTCCAATTGGTTCGCCGCTGCGCTGGTCGCTCTTGCGCGGCAGTGTGGATGGCTTTGAACCCAACGCATATGCCTTCCATCCCTTGCCGCCGCTGGCCCAAATCCCCAGATAGGTGGCGAGGAGAGCTGCCAATATGGCCGAAATTTACACGCCTGTTCCCATCCAGCCTGACCCGGTTCGGCCTGATCCCATGCGTCCCGAAGCGGTGGGCATCGACTTGCCGCTGGGCAATGATGTGCATTCGATCCGCCGCCGGATCGAAGCGATGGAAATCGTGCTTGAACGCAGTTTCGTGATCCCCGGCATCAACCGGCCCGTAGGCCTCGATTCCATCATCGGCTTGGTCCCGGTTGTGGGCGACATCATCGCCATGGGCATGGGTGCCTATATCGTGTGGGAAGCGCGCAATCTGAACCTGCCCAAATGGAAATTGCTGCGCATGGCCAGCAATGTCGCTTTCGACACTGCCGTGGGCGCGGTGCCGGTTGTGGGCGATGTGTTCGACTTTCTGTTCAGGTCCAACACCCGCAATTTGCGGATCGTGAAAAAGCATCTCGACAAGCATCACCCGGAAAGCCGGATCATCGAGCAGTAGAGCGCTTCCGGTTTCAATCGTGACTTCTCTGGCCTAAGGCTTGCGCCTATGGCCCAAAGCGACGTCACCTATTCATCCTATCTCGATCTCGACCGCATCCTTTCGGCGCAGCACACCACGTCCGATGCGCATGACGAATTTCTTTTCATCATCGTCCATCAGGCGAGCGAGCTGTGGCTCAAGCTGTGCCTGCACGAATTGGAAGCCGCGCGTGAGCTGGTGATTGCGGATGATCTTGATCCGGCGTTCAAAATGCTGGCGCGCGTGGCCCGGGCGCAAGAGCAGCTGATCGCCAGTTGGAACGTGCTCTCNACGATGACACCGCATGATTATTCGCTGATCCGTCCNCATCTGGGCGGGTCGAGCGGGTTTCAGTCGGCGCAATATCGTCTGATGGAATTCATCCTTGGCGGACGCAATCCCGATATGGTGACGATGCATGAAGCGACGCCCGATGTGGCGGCGAAATTGCATGCTGAACTCGCCCGGCCAAGCCTTTATGGTGAAGTGCTGAGACTGCTTCGGCGGCGCGGTTTCGCCATTCCCGACGGAATGGTGGAGGCTGAATTTGGCGGCCCGCATGAGGCGATCACCGAAGTTACCGAGGCGTGGGCGCAGGTTTATCGCGACCCCAAGACCCATTGGGATCTGTATGAATTGGCGGAAAAACTGGTCGATCTGGAATATCATTTCCAGCGCTGGCGCTTTGGCCACCTCAAGACGGTGGAGCGGATCATCGGCTTCAAGCGCGGCACCGGCGGGACGGCGGGTGTGCCTTATCTCGAAAGCGTTCTGAAACAGGGCTTCTTCCCCGAATTGCTCGCGGTAAGGACCGAGATTTGAGTGCTCTTTTGGAGCAGGCGGCCCAATTGGACGCCGCCGATCCGCTGGCAAGGTGGCGCGGCGAATTCCTGCTCGATGACGCGGTGGCCTATCTTGATGGCAATTCGCTTGGCGCGCTGCCCAAATCGGTGCCAGCGCGGGTGGAGGAGGTGGTGCGTCAGGAATGGGGCGAGGGCCTGATTTCCAGCTGGAACGATGCGAGCTGGATCAATTTGCCGCAAAGGGTCGGCGCGAAAATCGCTCCGCTGATTGGCGCGCAAGCTCACGAGGTGATCGCGGCTGACACCACCTCGATCAATCTGTTCAAACTGATCTCAGCGGCGCTGGCGATGCGTCCGGGCCGCAAGCAGGTGCTCAGCGAACCGGGCAATTTCCCGTCCGACCTCTATATGATCGAAGGACTGGAATCGCAGGGCCTGGCCGAGCGGCGACTGGCCGAACGCGGCGATATAGAGGCGGCGCTGGACGAAAACGTTGCGCTGCTGCTGCTCACCCATGTGCATTACAAGACCGGCGAGATGTTCGACATGGCGCGCCTCACCAAGGCGGCGCATGATGTGGGTGCGCTGGTGCTGTGGGACTTATCGCATTCGGCTGGCGCAGTGCCGGTTGATCTGAACTTCGCGGGCGCGGATTTTGCAGTCGGCTGCGGCTATAAGTACTTGAACGGCGGCCCCGGCGCGCCCGCCTTCGCCTATGCCGCCGAGAGGCATCACGCAGGCCTGACGCAGCCGCTCAGCGGGTGGATGGGCCACAAGGCACCCTTTGCCTTCGTCGACGATTATCAACCTGCAAAAGGCGTCGACCGCTTGCTGTGTAGCACGCCCTCCATAATCGCGATGAGCGCGCTTGAACTGGGCGTCGATTTGATCGCCAGCATTGGCATGGCGCCGCTGGTCGAGAAATCTCGCGCCCTATCCGAATTTACCCGCGCGGCGATGGCACAGCACGTCCCCGAACTGCCCTGCGTCAGCCCCGCCGACCCGGATGAGCGCGGGAGCCAGCTCTCATTCCGTCATGAACATTCCTACGAACTGAGCCAGGCCCTGATCGCCCGCAAAGTCATCGGAGATTTCCGCGCACCCGATGTGCTGCGGGTCGGCTTCGCCCCTGCCTACGTCCGCTACGCCGACTGCGCGCGGCTGGTGAGCGAGCTGCGCGATATCCTCGACAGTGGGGAGTGGCGGAAGGCTGAGTATGCTGAGCGCGGGGCGGTGACTTGAGTTAGGCGCGGCCATTGCAGCTGACTGATAGAAATTGTCGCCTTGCTGTATCGTAACGGACTGTGACCATCGAGCAGCCGCCGTCGAAAATCACGGGCAAGTCTTCCAAATTCGTGTACCAGCTGCGCTCACCGGCTTGGAGCTGCAGAGCTTGGTTTTCTTCACGCATTGCCCGCCAATCCTCGGCACAAGGTTCAGAGCCGCCATCTAGCGTCATGCGCTCGCAATCAACATCTTGAGTCAGTTGAGGTGTTGGGACCAGATAATGGCCCACAACAATCAGGCCGTCCAAGGCATAGCTGCGCCCGTACTCATCGAGATTTCGGGCACCATCTGGCAGGATCACGTTCCCCTCAATGGCATCCATCCAGGTTTCCTCGCTCGGTGCCACTTGCACCGCGCAGCCGAGCAATGTGGATGCAATGAGAGGAATCGCTAGCCTCATGCCTCCAATTCGATGTCCCAATAGAGCCAATCGCGCCACGTCTCGTGCAGATAGTTCGGCGGGAAGCATTTGCCTTGCTTTTGCAGCTGCCAATTCGTCGGCCGGATGGGTCGGTATTGCAGGTGCATTCCGGCCTCTTTCGGCGTGCGCCCGCCCTTCTTCATGTTGCACGGCGCGCAGGCGGTGGCGATGTTTTCCCATGTGGTTTTGCCGCCTTGCCTGCGCGGCACGACGTGATCGTAGGTCAAATCCTTCTGGTCGCCGCAATATTGGCAGGCAAACCGGTCGCGCAGGAACAGGTTGAACCGGGTGAAGGCAGGAAACTGGCTCGGCTTCACATATTGCCGCAGCGCGATGACGGATGGCACCGCCATGTCGAGCGATTGCGAATGCACCGCCCGGTCATAGTTCGCGACGATATCCACCCGTTCCAGAAACACCGCCTTGATCGCGGTCTGCCACGGCCACAGGCTGAGCGGGTAATAGGATAGCGGCGTGTAATCCGCGTTGAGCACCAGCGCGGGGCAGCTTTCCAGTGCGCGTTCGGGATCTTCCTCGGCGCTTCTGAATACGGCTGCTCGTTCAATCAGTTCTGCTTTGAACACTTCTGGTGTCCTCCTGATGTGCTGAAATGTGCATTTGCACAGCAAAGCGTCAACCCTGTTACAGACAGGCTATCCACAGGGATGTGCACAATGCCTGCGATCTGGCATGAACATGATACGATTATGCAAGAACCCTCCACTGTCACTCGCTTCGCTCCCAGCCCCAATGGCTCGCTCCATCTTGGGCACGCTTTTTCGGCGATTGTCGCGCATGATCTGGCTGTTGAGGCAGGGGGACGCTTTTTGCTGCGCATCGAGGATATCGACGGCGCGCGCTCCCGCCCCGAACTCGCCGATGAATTTCGCCGCGATCTTGAGTGGTTGGGACTGGAATGGGACGAAGTGCCCGCGCAATCGACCCGTCTCGATAGCTATGAGGTGGCTGCCCAGCGCCTGTTGGACGAGGGATTGCTCTACCGCTGCACCTGCACCCGTGCCGAGATNGCGGCGCTGGAACCGCGTTTGGGGCCCGANGGAATGATCTATCCCGGCACCTGCAAGGGCGAACGTTTCGATCCNGCACGGCCCTTCGCCTTGCGGCTCGATATGGACCGCGCGTTAGAGCTTGCGGGAGAGCTTTCGTGGGAAGACGCGTATCGCGGCCCGCAAATTTGCGATCCGAGCGAGTTTGGCGATGTCGTGCTGGTGCGCAAGGATGCACCCGCCAGCTATCACCTTGCGGCCACGCTGGATGATGCGGCAGACGGCGTCACGCTGGTGACGCGCGGCGCAGACCTGTTCGCCATGAGCCATATTC
>JGI24025J20009_10001827_pt1 | contig 15799 bp, 21 predicted proteins | sample Cruoilmetagenom3_FD_20009 | JGI IMG/M metagenome (IMG submission 20009)
TTACATCGAGGGGGAGCTTGCGGAGATAAAGACGGTGTTGAAGAAGGCTGGGATCATGTGAGGAGTTATACTAAAAGATTCGTGAGAACTTTTTTCTCGGTCTCCTGCTCGGTTGCGGCGTTCCTGAGGCGATCTTTGGAGGACTGATCGGATTTGTGAACGTGCTTAAAAATCTTTGATTTTTCTTAGATCCCAAACGGCGAGGTGGGACGATAAAGATTTAACGGAGAAGATCTACACGTATCTATATAATTTTGGTGGGTGAAGAGATCTCAAAGGAGGATCATAAGATGAGAATGACGGTCGTATTAGAAGAAGAGGAAGAGAGAGGATATACCGTTTACGTGCCATCCCTACCAGGCTGTATCTCACAGGGAGAGACGAGGGAAGAAGCATTAAAAAACATCAAAGAGGTGCTCAAAAATCGAAGATTTTTGGCATGCCAAGCTTCGCTTGAGCGCTATCGAGTTGTATCTGGAGCCGGATGAAGACGAGCTCATTCGATATGGAAGACATTCTGGAGGCGATATGAGAGGGGTGAAGAAATGGATGGTACAGGCAGAATCAGACCTAAAAGCCGCAAAAGATAGTTTGAAGGATGGCCACTATGATTGGGCTTGTTTTCAGTCGCAACAGAGTGCGGAAAAGGCTTTGAAGGACTTCCTATACGAGAATGGTTATACGTCCATCATCACGCACGCGTTAAAAGAATTAGTCGGGGCGTGCAAGAAGATAGAGGGGGAGTTTTCGACGGTTGAATCTCCAGCACGTCATCTAGATATGTTTTATATTCCGACGAGATACCCAAACGGTTTGGCGGGCGAACTTGCTCCCTCTGAATTTTATGAGAAAGAGGATGCAGAGAGATGCGTAAGTTATGCAGAATTGATATTGGAAGACGTGAAGAAATTCTTGAAGAAGTAAAAAATTTTGCAGGCGAACTAAAAGAGAAGTTTGGATGCAAAGTATATCTCTATGGGTCATTCGCAAGGGGAGAGATCCACGAGGGTAGCGACATAGACCTGATGATCATCGGAGATTTTAAAGAGAGATTCTTTGAGAGGATAGGAAAGATCCTCGAAATGACCGACCTGCCGATAGAGCCGTTGGTGTACAGCATAAAAGAATTTGAGGGGATGAGAGAGGAGAATTCGTTTATAAAAGAAGTGATGAGAGAGGCAGTAAGATTATAGGAAATGTTTAATAGAGAAAACAGATAAAAATCAGCGATGGGGGGAGCAAACTGTTCAAAGCGCCCGGTTTCCTGCTCGGTTGCGGCATTCCCGAGGCGATCTTTGGAGGACTGATCGGGTTTGTGAATGTGCTTAAAAATTCTTTGATTTTTGTGGAATGCGCTTACCGGAAACTTGGAGCGATTGCTCTCACGCCTGATGGAGATAGAAAAATTAATAAAACAAATTTTTTCTTTTTTAATAAAGCGGGATTTTATTGGGTTTTTTCTTTCGGCTCTTATGCGGACGTCTTTTGTGTCTCTGAAAACATCACCTCTACGATTTCGTGATCATCTTCATAATCGATCTCGTTTACTCTTCGAGGATAGAAAGACACGGTATTCACAAATAGTGGTGGCGGGCGAACTTGCTCCCTCGGAGTTTTATGAGAAAGAGGATAGGAAAGATCCTCGAAATGACCGACCTGCCGATCTTAAAATACGCTTATAGAAGGTCAGGAGGGTTTACTATAAAATACTCTTCCCCCTTTCTCGAGGCTATCAAGGTAGTCGGTTAACGGATGACCGTCTTCGTCCCTCTGGGTGACGTTGGGCGTGATTCCTGGCAATATGTGATCTCCAGCTATCAAGAATTGCCATTCCGGTTCATAGAGACAGATATGCCCCGGGGAATGTCCCGGTGTCAAGATCACCTCGAAATCATACTCCCCAAATGAAATTTTTTCTCCGTCTCTCAACGAAATGTCCGGCTTTCTGAGCAGTTTATAGTTATCATCGAGGTTTACCAGACCCGTCATGCGAGCCCACGTGAAAATCTCTGGCGGCGCTCCGTTAATCCTGTAAAACTCTTCCAAATTGTCTGAATAATTCTCCAAGTTCGAAGAGGTCGATCTCAATAATTCTGCCTCTTTAGCGGAGAAGATAATTTTCGCATCCGAGATCTTCCTTAAACGCGAGACCAAACCGATGTGATCGATGTGGAAATGCGTCAACAGAATATTTGTTAGATCCTTCGGTTGAATGCCTATTTCATTCAGCGATCGGTTCAATTCCTCAAAAGATTCATTTAGATCTAATCCAGTGTCTATTAGTGTGCATTCCTCGTCGGTTCTTACGAGATACGAGTTGAGATGCCCTAATGTATTATTTGGGAGCGGTATATCGAACTTAAAAATTCCTGGAAAAATCTCTTTTGACATCTGATCGTCTCCTATTACAATATAGAACGTTCTTTATGGCGGATATTTTCCTTCTTTTTCACCCATACTTATACCTTCTCCTCGTGAACATCTCTCTTTGAATAAGAAGTTATATACATGAAGAATACCCTGAAGAATATTTCGATCGACCATTTCGAAGTCTTCATCTTTTTCATCTGCAGAGCTTCTGAAGACGATAAAGATTTAACAGAGAAGAGCAATATACATTCATGCCTATGGAAGAGCGTAGGGTGAAGAGGTACCTCGAAAAGATCTCGCTTATCTCGAAGAGAGAGGGACAGATCGAAGGATGGCTTGGAGAGGAGAGAGACGAAAAAACGGTATTGGCCATCTATAAAGCGTTTCAGGAATCCGTGGAGGCATCATTGGATCTCGTGGCAATGATCTGTAGGGATAAGGGCATACCACCTGAAGACGACTACACAAATATAGAGCGGGTGATAGAAGCTAAGAGGAGGAAAGATAGTCTTATAAGGGCCAACGGTCTAAGAAACAGGATCGTTCACCTGTACAACAGGATAGATGAAGAGCTGGCAATGATGGGGATAGAAGAGTTGTTGGGAGAGATCGATGGCTTTTCCGGCTGGGTTGAGAAATGGGTGAAGAAGAGCGCATAGACGCAATATTGATCTGGGGCTCTTACGCAAAGAGAGAGGAAAGTGCACGAAGTGACGTGGACATCTGCATCGTCGCCCCGGGCGTGGATCCGTATCTTCTCTATAAGAGAACGCTAAAGGTTGGGGGATTGGATGGAAGATTGGATATAAAGATATTTGAGCTTCTGCCCCTCTATCTGAAGATGGAGGTGATAAGAGACCACGAGATAATATACGCGAGAGATAGACTTCGGCTCTACGAGTACTTTTACTTCTTCAGAAAACTTTGGGCTGACCAGAAGAGAAGGCAGAGACTTTGATCTTCTCCGTGCTGTGCTCGAAAACCAATTGGTACCCGAGGATTATTCTATTTTAGTTACGGGCCCGCCGGGATTTGAACCCGGGTTGTCGGATCCGGAATCCGAAAGGATCGTCCACTACCACACGAGCCCAAGATTAAAATTTAATCCTCCGCTTTCGATTTTGATTTTACAACCTTCGCATCCTCTATATTAAGTCCATCCCATTTCACGGTGTATCCAATCGCTTCCAATATCAACGGTGCGTTCTTTCCAGGTATGCCCTTAGATTCTATCAAACCGACCACATCGGCGTAGTTATCACACCCTTCGATCATCTCTGAAAGCGACCTTACGGTATCTTCGCTGACGATCACATCTCCCATCATCTTATAGTTTAGGAGAGGCAATCTCTTCATCGCGCCTCTGCTCACCCCATAATGACGAGCAGCCTCGGCGACATTTAAAACTCCACCTTCAAGCTTAATCTTTGTGCTCTTCAACCTATTCAGTTCTGACTCAATATGTTTCTCTTCAATACCGCGTAAAAAACGCAATATGGGTTTTAATGGGACTTTTTTTCTATAAAATATGATCTCCTTTCCTCCCCCTATGTCACGTATGCTTGAACATGCGAGTGATTCATCGACTGCAATGATCATCTTATCTTCCTCTATCGCCTTTAATTTTCCAATCTTCTTATTGAGATAATCTTCCGTCCAGAAACCGACGATCTCCATGTAACACTTAATCTCGCCCTTCTCAAATATGAAATCTGGTATAAAGACGTAAGGGCCGGCGATCATCATCTCCGGTTCCCGCATAAGCGTCCAGCCCGTCTTAGACGAGTTGAATCCGTTGAAAAAATTTAACTCAACATCACTGTCGAATTTTTCTTCACCAGAACCAGAAAGTTCCGGAAATTTATCCCTCTCCTTAACATCTATATGGAATTTTAATACCCGAGGAACGCCCCCAACATCCCTCACGATATCGGCATCCACCTCCCATGAATCCGCCGTCATTATCGTGGGCAGAAGCTTTGCCAGAGATGTCCCGTATCGTTTTGTGAACTTGAATAATGACAACGGTCCATCAACAAAGACCCTATACCTCTCTTTTTCATCATGCTCGATCGAGTACATCAGCCCAAGATACTTGAGCCGCCCAAATATCCGTTGATAGTTATTCCCGACGGCAAAGTTCGTGTTCATGGCATTGAAGAGCATAGTTTGGGCGAGTGACAAATTGTATGATTTCAAAAGATATTCGGGCTTTATAGTAATAAAATCTTTTAATATGAGTTCTTCTTCGTAATCAGCCCATAATGACCTTTCCAGTTCACTTACAGAAACATTTAAAGAAGAAGCCACAGAAGTAAGAACCTCCTCCCTCCTTTTTTCGTCGATCACCAACGTCCTATTCGCCTCTTCAAATACCGATCTCCTCGCTTTTATTGGATCGATCTTGCTTACTGATTCGAATCTGCACCTCCTCTCCAAGATCGTCGTAAGTCCCCGGATAAATCGATGGTCATACTCGAGCCCTTCATACAATTCCAATACTTCCGAAAGCTCCCCCTTCTTTTTGCCGACGAAAGAGGAGAAGGTATTTAGGAGCTCTTTCGCCATCTGCAAACGTTCGCCTGTTAAAGGAGAAAATACGGGTTTTATCGTGCCTTTATACGTTCTAGCGATCAAGAGTTCACTCGGCAACATTAGAGAGGCTCCTTTCTTCTTCTCGCCGTCCCAACCTCTGTGGTCTTTCTGGATACGATCTCATACAATATCGCCGCTTTTCTCTTCGGTCTAAGTATTCTCCCCAATCGCTGGATAAATTCTCTACGACTGCCACTGCCACTCAATATTATCCCGATGCTCGCCTCCGGGACATCCACCCCCTCATCAAGAACTTTGGACGTTACGATCAATCTATATCTTCCTGTCTTGAAGTTCTTCAATATTTCCGCTCTCTCCTTTAGAGGCGTCTTATACGTAATCGAGGGAATGAGAAACTTTTTGGAGATGAGATGAACCAATGAATTATGCTGGGTAAATATGATCGTCCGATCGTCTAAATGTCTCTTCAGTATCTTCTTTAATGCGGTTATCTTTGATGAGGAGTTCAATGCTATCTTTTCTGCCCTGTTTCTTGCAAGTAATGCCTCTCTGGCGCCTCTGTCTCTTCCCGTTCTCATCACAAATCGCTGGAAGTCGCGCGGTGTCTTAAGGATGATATGATGATTACGAAGATACGTTTTGAATATATCGCGATTGTGCTCATACAATTTCTCTTCCTCCGGCGTGAGATCGACCGTTATCCTCTCCAAAGAATAGTTGGAGAGATACCTGCCCGAGAGGGCATCCACGTCGATCTCATATATCTTCCCTCCGACCAACCTCGGCAATTCCGAGTGCAATCCGTCCCCTCTCTCGTATGTTGCGGTCAGACCCATCCTGTATGGAGATGCAAACATCTCCGCGATATGCGCATATCCGGATGAAGGCAGATGGTGCACCTCGTCGAATATTACGAGTGAGAACCTGTTTCCGATCTCTCCTGCCATTATGTATGCCGTATCATAAGTTGCCACGGTGACAGGTTGCAGGATATGCTCTCCGCCGCCATACATCCCCACCGCCACATCGAACTCCTCTGATATTCGAGATCTCCACTGCCCTATCAGGTCTAATGTTGGCACAATAACGATCGCAGATAGATTGAGGGTGGATATGGCCTTAAGTGCGATCAAAGTCTTACCTGAGCCCGTTGGAAGGACGATCACCCCTCTTTTCTCCGCCATCAGCCAGGAGTCGAGTGCGTCCTGCTGATATCTCCTCAATTTTATGGAAGATTTGAAGAAAGGAGCGGGAATTAATTCTAAAACATCATCGGAGAAGTCGATCTTTGACCTCTCTAAATAATCGAGGATATCTTTGTAGTAGATTGCCATCGCCCTGTGAGCGTTTGATCTGGAATCCCACGCCGTGTTGGGTACTCTTATATTCCCTTTTACCAAGATCGTTCCCTTTTCGTATGTTAGCCTGATCTGATCCATAAAAACCCTCCTTTATCCTTAAGATAATAACTATCGCCAGACGAATCTTTTTATCTTCTTAATAGAGAGGGGTCGATAAATATATAAAGATTCATTATGAAGTAAATGTAATTATAGGTCAAATATCAGATAAAATGGGGGAACTTGACGATAAGATTGAGACCGCCGCGAGGTGGATCTTAGAAGCTAAAAAACTCGTGGTCTTCACCGGAGCCGGAATAAGCACAGAATCTGGCTTGCCAGATTTTAGAGGGCCAGACGGCGTCTGGACGAGGCGAGCCAGAGGTCTTCCAGCACCCCCGAGCGACTGGTCATCCGTTGAACCGAATCCAGCGCATATGGCGATTGTAGAACTTCAAGATATGGAAAAGCTGGACTTTCTAATATCACAGAACGTCGATAATCTCCATCTGAGATCCGGAATTCGTCCAGATAAGATAGCGGAGTTGCACGGCAACCATACATTGATGCGTTGTCTTAGCTGTGATGAACTATTCAATAAGGAGGATGTGGGTTGGGACGATCTCAAGCATGGTCCGGGTTATAGACCTTCTCCAATTATAGAAGATCAGCCGAGATGTCCGAATTGCGGTGGAAGACTGATCTCATCCGTGGTCAACTTCGGCGACCCGATGCCCGGAAGAGAGATGAAACTTGCGGTGGAACATTCGATGAGATGTGATCTATTCATCATAATTGGTTCATCCCTTGTCGTTCGCCCTGCTGCCGATATGCCAAGGTACGCGTTGGATGCCGGTGCGAAACTCATACTGATCAACGAGGGTGAGACACCTTTTGATGCGCTGGTACATCTGAGATTTTTTGATAGGATCGGNGATGTCGTGCCAGCGGTNGTTGGAAAGGTTAAAGAAAGAATCGATGCACNTTGATAGCGTGTGAAAAAGAAAGAAGAGGTCGAAGATCTCANACCTGCTTGCCAAACATCTTCATCAGATTCTTCGGCATACCCAAAATCTTCCCGCCCTTGAAAGCGCCAAGCGCCTTCTTCATCATCCTGTAGTACCTGATGAGCTCTTTCACCTCGTTTGTATCTGATCCGGAGCCTATTGCTACCCTTCTTATCCTGCTTCCGTTCAAGACGGAGGGGTTCTCGAGTTCAAAGTCCGTCATGGAGTCCATTATTACCTTGTATCTCCCGAGTTTATTCTTTGTCTTATTGTAGTCTTTGTCCGTGATATCTACCCCGAATCCACCGAACGGTATCATCTGAATTATCTGTTTAAGTGGCCCCATCTTATTTATCGCCTGAAACTGTTTGTACATCTCCTTTAATGTGAACTTTCCCTTGAGTATCTCTTCTACACCCATATCTTCTGGCGTGATGGATTCCTCCACCCTCTCCATCAACGCCTTCAGATCTCCCATGCCGACGAGTCTTGAGATGAAACCTTCCGGGTCAAATCTCTCGATATCGCCCATCTTCTCTCCCGTACCAATGAAGGCGATTCCGCTATTTGTCTCAGAGACAGCCGAAAGGGCTCCACCACCTTTTGCCGTTCCATCGAGTTTTGTTATTATCACCCCCGTGATACCGATGGACTCACCGAATGCTCTGGCCTGTTCTTCCGCTTCCTGCCCGATCGCCGCGTCAAGGACGAGAAATTTGTGATCTGGATCTAAAACCTTATCTATATCTTCCATCTCTGCTATCAATTCTTTCTCGAGTGCGTGCCTTCCGGTGGTATCGATGATCTTAACATCGTACTCTTTCTTCTCTTTAAGTCCTTTCTTTACGATCTCTACCCCATCTTTGTTGCCCTTATCCCCGTAGAATGGAATAGCATTTGCCGTGCATAGTTGAGAGAGCTGTTCATAAGCTCCCGGCCGAAAAGTATCGGCGCATATCACAACCGGCCTTAAGCCCTTCCNCTGAAAATACTTCGCCAGCTTGGCCGTTGTGGTGGTTTTACCNGANCCCTGGAGGCCTACCATCATTATAGTCTGACCTTTTAACTCTAAATCGATTCCTCTGCCGAGAATGTTTGCAAGTTCTTCATAAACGACGCGGGAGATGTGTTCCCTCGCATCAAACCCCTCTATGACCTCTTCTTTTATTGCCCTCGTCTTTATGTTGTTGGAGAGCTTCATCACAAGCTTTACGTTAATATCCGCCTGCAAGAGTGCTCTCTGGATATCTTTAACCAGTTCTTCCGCGGTTCTTTTGTCTATCTTATTCGATCTCGCCAGTTTTCTTAATGATTCCTTTAAGGAACTCCCCAAGTTATTTAGAATCATTTCGAACCCCCTTCATTCTTCACCAAAGATCTTCCCCAAGAGCCAATCTTCATCAAAGACTATTAAATCCTCGTATCTCTGCCCGACACCGAAGAAGAATATCGGCTTTCCCGTCACATAAGGTATCGAGATCGCGGCACCCCCCCTTGCATCCGCATCCAGTTTGGACAATATGGAGCCGTCTATCCCAACAGCTTCGTTGAACTGTTTTGCCCTCTCCACGGCATCGTTCCCCGCTATCGCCTCATCGACAAAGATCGTTAATCTGGGCGAATTTATCCTCTTTATCTTCTGAAGTTCCCGCATCAGGTTTAAATCTGTATGCATCCTGCCCGCGGTGTCCGCGAGAACGACGTCTTTCCCTTTTGCTTTAGCATGTTCCACCGCGTCGTATATCACGGCAGATGGATCTGCACCATACTGGTGTTTTATCAGTCTTAAACCGAGCCTCTCCGCGTGAGTCTCGATCTGTTCCTGTGCCCCCGCCCTATACGTGTCTCCTGATGCGATCACCACCGAGTAATCATTATCCATAAGTCTCTTTGCAACCTTGGCTATCGTGGTGGTCTTTCCCGTCCCGTTTACCCCGACGAAGAGGATCACAACGGGTTTATCACCCTCAATTATCATCTCGTCGAAGAGAGGGCCGTCATTTTTTATCACATTTTTAATACTATCTTTGAGGGCATCTTCAACGATCTCTTCCGTATTGGAAAATATCCTCTTCTTTTCGCCTATGAGTTCCTCTCTTACATTCGATACGATCTCTTCAGCTACGGGCAGTGCCACATTTCCCTCCATAAGAGATATTTCGAGTTCCCATAATGGCCCATCGAGATCTTTTTCATCTAATATCGTCTCTCTTTCTATGATGAGAGCTTTTGCTTTATCTTTTAATCCTACCTTCTCTTTCTTCTCTTTCTTCTTCGTCTTCTCTTTCTCTATACTCAAAGACGGAGTCTTTTGTGTGTCAGTGACTTCTTCGGCTGTTGTGCCAGAGGAAACCTCTATCCCCTCTGCCTTTTTCTTTTTATGAACCGTTTTTCCGACGGAATGCTTAAAAGACGTAAATTTATCTCTTAAGGATTTAAACATGTCTACTTCTTCGTTATCTCTTCTATCTTTGCCTGTAGGTAGGTGAGCGTCTGCCCAACTTGAGCCAATTTACTATCCACTTTAACGAGTGAGTCGCTCAAATTTTTCTTCTTCTCTTCCAAAAATTGTTTTACATCTTTAATATCTTTCTCTACACTATATCCCCCGCCAATACTCACCATTGCCTTACCTTGATCTTTTATCGTCGCGCTTATGAAGGTGCCCGAACCTATGGGCACGAGTGTTTCGACATCATGATCACCACGATCCTTTTTGTCTAAAAGTACAATAAAGTCCGTTGCGCCACTGCATTCCTTTATAGACATCTCCATGAGAGCTTTTTGTTGCTGTAACGCCACCATCTGCTCTTCATAACTTCGGTATAGTACAACGTGTTTCTGCAGTTCTGATTCAACTTCTTCTTTACCATTCATCTTACTTCCCCTCCTTTAGATTAAATGAGCTGAAACACTTCTTCTACTCTCGCAATCTCTGGCCCTCTCGTCTCTTCGCCGACTAAATAACCTTTTGAATTTGCAATGACCCCCGAACCGACCAGAGGAGAACCAAAATTGATCGTCCCTACCCCGATGGGTATATCAAAGATCTTCTCGAGCAGTTCGAAGTCTTTATCCTTCGTATATGGATTGACCAATAAACCTTTATTTGTTACTGATGCGGCCGTTCCAACGGTCTTATATCCCCCAACAGACCCTTTATAAACGTCCACATCCAAAAACCTCGCTATTAGGCGTATAGATCTATCAGACACCTCTGGATGCACGACAGCCGCCGTATCGTTGGCCAATATGACATTACCACAGGCGTTCATCCTATCTGGAAATCTTTTAATATTAACCTTATTCTCTATCACTTTAATCTCTGAATTTAGTATATATCGGGAGACCAAAAAACCGTTAGAGTTGCCGCAGACGAGAGATCCCACTAGGAGAGATCCACCGATCGAGGTCTTGATAACCTCAACACCTAATCTCTCTTCGATCTCTTTCATCTCGTCGTCTTTGATGAGACTCGAAGCGATAGCATAATCTTCCGTGACAGAGATGAAGATCCCAATATTTGACATTCCACCGAAGTTCATGAATCTGTTTCTTCCTGCTCAAAATCTTTGATTTTGACTTCAATCACTGACCAACTCGGTCTCCACCTCTCCGTCCTCCGACTTAATCGTTCTAACGCGTATCTTGGACGGTGGTTTTTGAGATCCCCTCTCCCAAATCTTCTCGTTTATCGATGCATCCAGATATACCTTCTCTTCACTCGTCTTCATGTGCCTCGCAAGGAATTTTCTAACCTCTTTTATCGCCTTATTGCTCCTTTTCCACCGTGGGGCTTTTAAAAAAGCCTTTCTAAGTGGGATCGTATATATTCTCTCCTCTTCTACCAATTAAAACACCTCTCTTCATTTGTAAATCTCCGATTTGCAATCATTTATCTAACCGTGTCCTTCTCCAATGCCTCCTCTTCGGGTGCGTTCTCACATTTCGATTGGTCCTGACGATCACCCATGCTGGAATTCTTCTGTTCTGCCTTGCATACTTTGCAAGCCTTATTTTCATTCCCTTCGTCTTTTTAGACATATCTCTCACCGAAAACCTATGGTTTTTGTTTTCAAGTGCTACCGAAGGTAGCACCCGAGTTGAAAGAGCGGCAGCTCTTCAATCCCAAAACCCTCGAATGAACGTGTCTGCTCGGAAATATCTTCTCTACCATCTCTTCATCATAATTCTCTCTCATATAACACCTGATCTCACCCTCGTAATCGGCCCTCTCTGGGAGATTTTCCCCTTCCGAGACGATGAAGAACCTACCTGCGAGTTCGTCGATGAGTTTTCTTCCAAAACCCAACAACGGTCTCACGTAATGGACGCCGTAGCTATCTTCCAAACTTCTCACCTCTGCAAGCGTTAGCTGAGGAGATATATCATCTCTCCTGGTTCCATCCGCTATAATCTCATATTCTTTGGCAGAGGTGCTCAAAAATCTTCGATTTGCGACTATTTCCAAAGCTTTTTTATGGACTAAATTTAGTCCATTCCTTGGAAAAGCATCCTTAATCATCATATCTGTAGCTTCTTCAATCACACCACTCCCGAAATCAATCTTTTTATGAGGCAACCCCAGTCTCTTCGCCGATCTCTCGGCAGATCTCCAGTTCTGCGATAGTCCAAAGGTGAATGTCAGGAGCTCCACTTCAAAATATTTGGAAAGCATTAATGCCGAAAGAGAGCTGTCCTTTCCGCCGCTGAAGAGCACGGCAGTCCTCATATTCTTCTTACCTTAATATCTCTCTTTTTCGGCTGTATCTGACCAAGTAGCGTCTTCAATTGTTCGTCGGTTATCATCGACTTTAATCTTCCACTCGATGCAAGAGTTATCAGCTGCTCTTCGATCGCCATAGCAAACTCTGGCTTTGCCACTTTTATGTTGTTTAATCTCTCTCTTGCCTCTGGCATCATTATCTTTCTTAAAACCTCTTTTTTTTTCACCTCGTGTTCTCTTTTGAAGGCTTCTTCCTGATCCTGTCGCAAGAGTTGATCCTGCTGTGACGCCATCATCTGTTGTAATCTTCTTCTCTTGATCTCCTCTATCTCGTCAGCCATTGTGCAGTCTTCCTAATTTTCAGTATTTCTTTAGACCGGGTATATCTTNCTCAAGCTCTTTTTTTAGTTCATAAGCCGTCCTATCAAGAAAAGATGTCCCCTCTGGCGTCATAATTCTACCTCTCTTCGCCACTTTAACGATATTGGCTGCCTCTAACTGTTGAAGCCCCTTACGAACGATCGATCCGCTTCCTTTTTTGAACCTGTATGGCTTTGCCCCTCTATCTTTACGTCCTCCATAATATACCCGGAGTCTCCCTACCCCAACAGGGCCATCTATATAAATTCTCCTCGCCATAGAAGCGCACCTCTTGTACCACCAATCCTCTTCCACAGGGGGCATCTCTTTATTCACTCCTGTTCTCACATATTTCGCCCATTCAGGCGGAACGATCTTACCATCGTCTTTGAGCTTCTCCGCCAATTTTCCTACTAATATATTTCCCGGAACATCATAAACCGTAGTCATTTAGTAGACACCTTATCTCACACATCTATTTAAAAATACCGCATCCATCATAGCCTCAAATGTGTATGCGTTGGGGATCACGTCGGCGTTCACCCCAAAATTTCTAAGCGCCCTCGCTGTCTCTCTTCCTATCACCGCGATCAACATTTCACCGCAAATCTCCCTCATCTCTTCGTAGAGCCCCATCTCCCTCACGATCTCAAAGAAGTTATTCACGGTCATACCACTCGTGAACGTGAGCACGTCTATATCCCTATCCAATATCTTTTTTATCAGTTCTTTTGCCCGAACCAACCAGGATCCGTCCGGAGAAACTCCCGTATAGACATTTGCCTCGTGGACGATTGCTCCTGCACGTTTTAGACTTTCATTCAATTTTACGTTTCCGCGGTCGCTCCTTATTATCTCCACATCTCTTCCATCCACAATGGGAGAGAGGATATCCACAATGCCAAGAGAGCTATATTCTTTTGGAATTATCTTAGCAGTTATTCCCTTCTCTTTAAGAGATTTATCCGTTTTTGGGCCTATGGCAACGACGTTTGTGCGATTTAAAGCATTTATAAACGGTTCTTGGGACCTGACAAGATCAAAAGCGTATCTTACACCATTGGCACTCGTGAAGATGACGAAATCTACCTCTTCCTCGAATAAACGATGGATGAATGAATCGAATCGAGGATCCTCCACAGGACGGAGCAATATCATTGGGGCAGCAAATGTATCAAATCCATAAGATCTCGCAATCGCGATGGACTCCGTAAGGTAAACCGCAGGTCTCGTTATCGCAACCTTCATCGAATTTACCTTTCGGGGGGTTTGATATTAAACTTTTCTGCATTTTGGATAACCCAATCGAATGCTTTTTATAATAGCAATGAACTTAAGGGGGGAACAAAGGTGAAAGATCTTTCAGCTATATTTGAGCCAAGATCGGTGGCGATCGTCGGTGCCTCTGCCAATCCGGTAAAATGGGGGTGTATCATACCATCAAATATCCTGATGAACAGTTTTGATGGGGGTATATATCTAATCAACCCCAAAGGAGAAGAGATCCTCGGCATGGAAGTGTACAAAAATATCAAAGACGTTCCTGGGGAGGTAGATTTGGCGATCATCGTCAGACCATCTGAAACATGCCTCTCGCATATTGAGGAATGCGTTGATAAGGGCGTTAAATCTATAATCCTATTGTCGGGTGGTTTTTCTGAGGCGGGGGATGGGGGAACAGCGCTTGAGAATAGGATCGTCGATGTTGTACGAGGCAAGAACGTTCCTTTGGTCGGCCCCAACACGATGGGGATATATTCCGCTCCCGTAAGTCTATCCGCATTGATGCCACCGGTCACACCAAAAAAGGGCCCCATCTCTTTCATCTCGCAGAGTGGTAACATAGGCACAAATATACTCTCTTTTGGGGGAGAGATGGGTTTGGGCTTCAACAAATTCGTCAGCTGTGGCAATGCCGCAGATATCGATATCGCCGATTACCTCGAGTATCTTGATTCCGATCAAAAGACGAAGGTCGTTGTTCTATATATGGAAGGAGTGCGCGATGGCAGAAAGTTTATGGATGTGGCAAAGAGGGTTTCATTAAAAAAGCCAATTATAGCATATAAAGCTGGTAAGACCGCAAAAGGGGTGATGGCGGCAGCATCACACACTGGAGCATTGGCCGGATCAAGTAAGGTATATCAATCTGCATTCAAACAGTGTGGAATAACCGAGGCGTCCACGGTTAATGAAATAACAGATTTAGCACGGGCATTTTTGTATTTACCACTCCCAAAAGGGAATAAGGTTGGTATTGTCACATGGGGAGGAGGATATGGTGTTGTTGCCACTGATGCGTGTGAGGATGCGGGATTAGAAGTTCCGGAGTTGGATGAAGAGGTACTTGAGGCACTTGACAAGATTCTTCCACCCTATTGGAGTAAAGGAAACCCGGTTGACCTAGTTGCAATGATGGAGGGGGTCATTGAAGGAAAGATGCCAGATATATTGGATATTCTCGTCAAATCAGACGGTATCGATGCCGTAATAGCATCTGGATATATTCTGGGTGGTATTAACCCAACAAATCAAAAGACGGAAGGTTTTACCACATTTTATGACGAAGTAAACAGAAATAATGTGGCTAAAATAATTGAATTGATGAAAAAATATGAGAAGCCGATCATCCCTGTGACTACCGTCGCAGATCAAAGAGCAGTTCAACGTTTTTCTGAAGAGGAGATAGTTATCTACTCCTCCTTAGAATCTACTGCCAATATCCTGGCCAAAATGTTTGGGAGATATAAATATTTGGAGTGGTGATGATTCATGGATGTGGGCGACGCAGTTATCTATACCAATACGGGAACAAAGGGAATCATTCAGGAGATAAAAAAAGAAGGAGAAGAGGCGAGAGAGAAGACCTGGGCATTGTTGGACAACGGCATGTATTACGATATTCTTTTGTTGAAGCCGGTTATCTTAAAAGGGCGTTCTGAATCTAAATCTATTTCTGTTGATGAGATAGAGAGAAGACTGAAGGAAAAAGAGGATATGCTTTCTGAACCAACTTCGGATGAATTCTGTGATGGGGGAGGGTGAATTTCAGGAAACTTTTGAGGGGGGCTATGCCTGAGAAAGGTTTTTATAGGACTAAAATAACCCTCGAACAGCTACATTAAAGGAAGGGTAAAAAATATGAGAAAGACAGGAACAGTGAAATGGTTTAGTGCAAGTAAGGGCTATGGTTTTATTGAGCTCGAGGATGGAACAGGGGATATATTTGTGCATTACTCTGCCATAGCAGGGGATGGATTTAAGACCCTAGAAGATGGAGATGCGGTAAGTTTCGAAGTTGTGGAAGGCGACAAAGGTCTTCAGGCAGATAAAGTGGAGTTAAATTAAAGGAAGGGTAAAAAATATGAGAAAGACAGGAACAGTGAAATGGTTTAGTGCAAGTAAGGGCTATGGTTTTATTGAGCTCGAGGATGGAACAG
>JGI24025J20009_10001828_pt1 | contig 15798 bp, 15 predicted proteins | sample Cruoilmetagenom3_FD_20009 | JGI IMG/M metagenome (IMG submission 20009)
GCTCTGCCTCTTATGGTGGAGGGGGTAGGATTCGAACCTACGTAGCCCGAACGGGCGACAATTTTACAGACTGTTCCGATTAACCACTCCGGCACCCCTCCCTGTCGAAGTTTACCACACAATGTCCAAAAAATCTAACCAAGCCCGAGAGGGGATTCGAACCCACTAACCTACCGATTACAAGTCGGTTGCGCTACCGTTGCGCTACTCGGGCAGTTTTTTGGCTCGATAGTATAAATTAGCACCAGTGGAATGTCAACCAAACCTAAGTCCCTCGGCAGCCAACAATGCTCACAAAACGTTGAAACTAGGGTGAACTCCTAATATAATGTTCATAGTCCATAACAGAGCAGGTTCTACAACACTGGAGCGTGTTTTTGAGCTGTTGCCGTAGGAGCTGAACAATGATAGATAAATATGACATAGAGGTGAGGTTAGTAGCTATCACCCCTGACGCCGAGAGGTTAATAGAAACGGCAGGAAGGCTGTGTTGGAATACTCAACAAAAAACGGGAACTGTGCCTGATCGAATTCAGAAATGGATAGAGGTGGGGCATGAGTCCATGGTTGAACATGCCTGCGCCACGTTTTACATCCGTGCTAGCCGCGTCTTGACTCATGAGCTTGTCAGGCATAGGTTGGCAAGTTACAGTCAGAGAAGCCAGCGATATGTGAAGGAAATCGAGCCAAGATATGTCGAGCCCCCTGAAGTTAGAAGTGACCAACAGGCTCATGAGAGATTCGAGGAGGCGATGAGAAATTGTTGGCAGGCTTATAATGAATTACTGGCCAGGGGGGTAAAGCCTGAGACTGCTCGCTACGTCCTGCCCAATGCCTGTGAGACTCAGATAATTTGTACCTGGAATTTTCGTGAGATCCGACATATTATCAAGCTCCGAACATCCAAGCGGGCACTTCCCGAAATAAGAGCGGTAGCCAATGAAATACGAACCATAATGAAGGAAAAAGCTCCACAGGTGTTTGCGGATCTGTGAAGGCCGACGCAGGACTTAAGGTGTAAGCAATCGGAGTTATTCCGAAACGCCGGGTGATACTATCACGCCAATATGTCGCATATTTGTGGGGCGACTAAGCTTACGATATCCTGTATCTTCAGCTTAACTAACCTTGTCCTCGTTCCACCTCCACACCACACATAGTCATTATCCAAAACTTGTTTATCCAGGTATACGGGTAGCTTTTTCTTATGCCCCACCGGAGGTATGCCTCCGGTGGGATAGCCGGTAGTTTTTTCGGCAACTTCATCCGAAGCAAGTTTTACCGACTTTGAGTGGGAACAGGATTCAAGCTTGTGCCTGCTCACGCTGCAATCAGCTCTAACAATAGCTATTAACGGTTTTGAATCCTGGTCAACAAAAATGAGAGTTTTTACAATCCTATCTAAAGCTATACCGCTGGCCGTGGATGCTTCGGTGGCATGGTGGGTAGACTTTTTCTCAAGAAACTCAAATTCAACTTTGTTCTGCCGTAGAAATGCTATCAGATTCACTATCTTCCCTCGAGAAACTACTCTACATCACATAGCCAGCCATAAATCATCCCCAAAATCATATCGCCTATTGCTGCCTCCGTCAAAGTGGCGAATCAATAGGCAAAGCCTTCAAGCTGGCCTTCAGTCTCACACTTTGAGCCGGCCACCACCACAGCCGATTACGGCAATAGATCGCATGACGTGCAACCGCCAAGTGACAGTCTGGGCTTTTATTCAACGGTTCGAGCATATCTGAAGTTCAGCCGAGAGGCTGGATTTGGACAGAGTGCTGAAGGCACGAAGCCAGATGTCAGTCTGCTTCCTCAATAGGCGCTCAATGAGCCCAAGGTTATGATCTTGGAACTCCTTCTGAACATCTGCATGACTAATGCGAGGAGAACGGGTTTTGTACTTGTGAGTTATCAGCTCGTTTGCCTTTGCCCATGTGTTCAAAAGCACCTGCAAATATTGAAAACTCCGCCCTGCTGTAAGAGGGGATTGATTCGTGCCAGTTGATTGCCTCCGACCTCAAATGGATAGCGTGCCTATTTATTACGGCTTCGGGATAATCCAGAATTTTCTTAGTGCACCATTCTCCTTCTTTTTTCGTTTCGCACCACTCATTGTATCGGAATATGACGTCACAATTTCTGATGACCGGTTGCAGTTTTCTGGCAGACGGAAGATAATCCAGCTCTTCTAGCTTTTTCTCCTTGGCATATATGCCTGCTAGTGAGTTCAATCGTATCCCTGAGGTAGAAGAAACTCGCTCGATAGTAACCGTTAAGCGCGCAGATTGTGCTTCCGATCGCGGAGCAGTAACATTCAGCCAGTATATCCCCTGCTAGCTTGTTATCCCTTTCAAGCATAAAAAAGAAAGAAAAACTGTTCCATGCCTCCAGAATTTTGTCTATTCGGTGCAGCCTCTTTTGATGCCGCTGTGTACTCGACTTAAAAACCTGATTTGAATATTGCTCAGATTGCCTTATCTGGTACGGCACTCTCTTTATCTTTGCTCTGTATCTTGGCTTCATCTGATCATGGCTTTCATGGGCGATTCACTTGGTCTGTGGCCTCACCGTCGGTTCTTCCATAGCAATTTACCACCTCTTTCAATAAACTATCAATCGCTCGCACGTAAATCCTGCCTCATTAAGCTGAACGATTCGGAAAATTGAAGACTGTACGCGTAGGCACTACTGCACAGAACGCTACATTGTGCAGTCGCGTCGTAGCACCTACGTAACTTGGCGTGCGGCTAGCAACACTAGCCTACGTCACATGTTGCAAACATAGCCGGAGGGCATTTCCAGTTTCCAATCCTGCCGATATCCATCACAAGCGTCGCACCGTGCAAAGTTACCCGACCTTCAATAACTACTGACCGACATGGGGTAGCTTTCTCGGGTTTTTCACGCCGCGACTCATATATAACGTAGCACGCATTGGGATTGTTCTCAATACAATTGTTTTTTCGTCCCTTTCTTGCACTTGTTATGAAACTCAGAGTGTTACCGTCGAAGTGATGTTCAAGCGGCACGGCATACGGCTTGTCTCCGTCCACCAACGCAAGTACGCCTGCGGGACTATCCTTTATGAAACTAATTACTTCCGATTGATCCATCGACCCAACACCTGGAGCAACCATAGCACCTCCTTGATGTGGTTAATTCGCATAGATTCTAACATATGCAGGCAATATGATTTGCAGTGCGCCAAGCGACGCAGCGTAGCCGAGGCTACTTCCGTCGAGGCCTCAAATTAAATCATCTAATATGTAACCGAAGTGTTAAATGTTGGGGGGGATGAACTGCTGGAATGGAAGCAAAGGCGATGCTATCCAGGCATGAGTTGCCAGGCCCGAAGGAGCAAAGGAGAGCCGTATATTAGTAGTGCTTACAGTGAAACCTCTATTGAAGAGACGGCCAGTTTCGACTTCCCCACAAAAATACGCCGCAGCCCAGAGTGGTTGCCATCATGGTGGCACCCACAATGGTGAAACTGGTGGAGAAGCCGAACCGGTCAATGAGATAACCGATTGTCGGCGTTATTACCCCGGCACCTTCGGCGGCGCCGAAGTAGTAGATACCGAGTATCGTTGAGCGGTTACGCTCCGAAGTCTGGCTGATGATGTAGGCTTCCGCCGCTGGCATACGCACATATAGAGACACACCCATGGCAAGTAGTACAGCAGAGATGCGCCAGCCATATGACGCCACGTTCAGTAAGTAGAAAATAGGTCCGATGACGAGGCTCGCCACCAACACCACTACCACTGTCCCTAACCGGTCCGAGAGGTACCCACCTAAAGGGGCAGCCCAGAGACCCGCAGAGTAGACGAGAGCTAACAAGGCTGCCCCGGCTTGCTCCCTACCACTAAAGTGGTCGACTATGAACAGTGGGATGAACGATAGTGTGGAGAAAATTAAGACACTGCCGGCTATGCTTAGAATAAGAAATGGCACCAAGCGCAGTAAACGACCTAGAGGTGATGGCGGGTGCAAATGGCTGTTGGGTATCCTGTCCTCCGCTTTCTCAGGGTGTCGTTGCCGGCCCAGGAGCACATAAAATACGATTCCAAATGCCATAGTCGGGATAGCTAGCCCAATGAATGAACCGCGCCAGCCTAGTGCAGTGGCAATGCCGACGGCGACTAGTGGGGCTAAGAAGTAGCTGGCGGTGCCACCTATCTGATGGAGACCTAGTGCCCGTCCTCGGTCCTTTGGTTCAACCAATGTTGATATCAGTGGGACAGAGGCTGGGTGGTAACCGCCACCCGTCATCCCCAGCAGCACTAAGAAGACGATCATAGCAATATAGGTTGGTGAGACACCCACCAGGAGTCCACACAGTGCTACACCAGATATGCCTATGGTGATTAATGCGCGGGGGCCAATCCGGTCGGCTAGCCACCCTGCTGGCAAATGGCCGATGCCATATGACAGCGTGAATGCGGCCACTACCCATCCTGCCTGAGCGTAATCAAGGGCAAACTCATCACGGATGAATGGTAAGAGGGGTACCAGGAGCGCTGCCAGTAGGTGATGACCAAAGTGTGCCAGCACAAAGAGGGGCAGCAATCCCGAAAAAAACGACCAAAAACCGGATTTCTTGATGTCAACTTCCCTTGGGTGCGACTTTGTAGGTGCAACACAACTTCCAACTTGATAAGTTCACTGTGCGCGATTTTTCACTGTTGCGTTGACCTGGATAGTTAGTTAAGTTGTAGAGGCCTCTGTATTCGGTCACTAGGTTAGGCTAAGATTATAATCCCTTTTATTCTCGATGACAAATAGGCAATAGGTTGATGTTTTGTTCGAAATGGAGCCAGCCCGCGTAGTGGCGCAAGACGCTACACCAAGCATCATAGAATAGTCGCTGTTAATCGCCGTATGGGCGTCCCGTGCTGACATTGCTGGCTCTGCTACCCTGCCCTGTTCCAGCAGTCTTGCTACAATTCCCGCAACCCCCACCTGGTTCATTATGGGATATTGACTTCCTAGAAGTAAGACAGGCTCCTAGCAACTAAAATCGAACAGAACCAGTGTGGTTAGACAATTCATCGAAATGTGTGGGCAAGAAATCTTGAGGCGAATACAAAAGACACAGCCTTACAAGCTATGCCTGGATTGTTCTTTGTTGGCTGCTTGAAGAAATAGAGTGAGACGATAACGAATGGACTGGTAGCGGCGCTCAGTTAATATTGGTACTTTGGCTTCGTCGGCTTGCTCGCTAAATGGGTTATAATGGCTGACATGCATAGCGATGTGAGCAGTGATGCGAGTAAAGGGGTCGTATTACTGGTTGCCACAATGGCCTCCTTTCTCTTCCCCTTCATGGGTTCTGCTGTAAATATTGCGCTTCCTTCCATCGGGAAGGAACTATCACTGGATGCGGTCACGTTGGGCTGGGTTTCTACTGCGTACCTGCTGGCCTCTGCCACTTTCCTTGTCCCCTTTGGCAGAATAGCAGACCTACATGGCAGGAAGAGAATTTTTACCTATGGCATAGTCATCTACACGATTTCATCTTTGCTTTCTGGAATGGCAAGCTCCGCCGCTATGCTCATCTCCTTTCGGGTTTTGCAAGGAATTGGCGCCGCCATGCTTGCCGGAACCGGAGTGGCAATCATTACCTCGGTATTCTCTGCCGATGAGAGAGGAAAGGCCCTTGGGATAAATGTCGCTGCAACTTATGCTGGCCTTTCCCTGGGACCGGTTCTGGGTGGAGTTCTCACTCAGCATTTTGGCTGGAGGAGTATCTTTTTCATAAATGTGCCCGCGGGATTAGCGGTTATGGCCATCACTTTATGGAAGCTGAAAGGGGAGTGGGCTGGGGCTAAGGGAGAAAAGTTTGATCTTGTCGGCTCCGCAATTTATAGCCTTACGCTGATAACACTGGTATACGGCTTTATCCTCTTGCCGGCGATGTCCGGTGTGTGGCTAATTGTAGCCGGTGTCGTGGGGCTTTCAGCATTCACCAGATGGGAAATGAAAGCCAGAAACCCAGTCCTGGATATGAACCTTTTCAGGAATAACAGGGCCTTCACTTTTTCTAACCTGGCGGCGTTGATTAACTACAGCGCCACGTTTGCCGTAGCCTTCCTCATCAGCCTATATTTGCAGTACGTAAAAGGGTTCGAGCCGCAGAGCGCTGGCTTCATTCTGGTGGCCATGCCTGCTGTGCAGGCTATTTTTTCCCCGCTTGCCGGCAGGCTTTCAGATAGAATTGAACCGAGGGTAATTGCCTCGGCAGGGATGGCATTGACAACCGTGGGGCTTATTCTGTTCATTTTGCTAGATAGGAAAACTTCCTTGGAGTTCATTATCGGCACTTTGATGCTGATGGGTTTTGGCTTTGCCCTTTTTTCATCTCCCAATACAAATGCAGTTATGAGTTCTGCCCCGAGGAATGCTTACGGAGTAGCCTCGGCAACGTTGGCGACAATGCGGCAGGTTGGAATGGTGTTTAGCATGGGAGTCGCTATGCTGATGTTTGCACTGTATATTGGCAGGGTTCAAATCACACCTGAACACTATTTGCTTTTCCTGGAAAGTATGAAGACATCATTCACCATTTTCGCCATTCTTTGTTTCGGTGGCATATTCGCATCGCTTGCCAGAGGCAAGATACGATGAGGACCTTCCCACAGTGCCTGCCGCGCAAACCGTGGAAACACGTCCTTAGAGGGCATAAGAGCGGATATCCGCGCCAAACTCGAATTTGGGTCGGCAGGAGTTACAACCCAGTCAATGAAGGCAATTACCGGGAACTTTGTAAACTTTTGTGAACAGTGGAGCTGAGGGGATTCGAACCCCTTACCTCCTCAATGCCATTGAGGCGCTCTCCCAATTGAGCTACAGCCCCACTGCCTATAACATAGCAAATAGTGTGATAGAATTCAAGCTAGAAGCTCAGCCCCAGCCACCGGAGTATAGACCGCAAGCCAAAGTATCCCAAATAGGCCAGAACCATGTTCTTCACCGTCCTTCCTGCCCAGGTCATGAGGAAAAACTTGGCTGGCTGAAAGCGAAGCATACCCATAAACACAGCGAAGGGATAGTAAAGGGGATTCAAAACAGACGCCATAAGTAAAACAGCTTTCGAACCATGGCGTTGTAATATGTCGCTGAAGCGCGTATACAGGCCGTTGCTGCTGCTCCGCAATAGCCCTCTGCCACCATACCCGGTTAAGTAAGCACCGACAGCACCGGTTGCTTCGCCAATTCCGGCCACAGCGCCAACGATTGCTGGATTTAACACTCCGCCCAAAGTGAAGGTAATTAGCACGCCGAGACCAGGTACAACCACAGTCCCACTAGCGAATAAGTTAACAATAAAGCAACCAAGATAACCCCACCTAGCTATTTGGTCTAGGTAGCCTCGGTGCTGGACAATCAGAACACACAGGGTTATGGTAATTGCTAATGATAAGCCGCCGATTATGGCTTCCCGCTTGGTTGGCTTCCTTTTCAACAACTCGCATTATACAGGAAAGTTGCCCGAGGAAACCAACATTCACGCCGCTGCCGGGGAGACTTCTGCAGCGGTAAAGCTTAAACTGTCACCTTGCACGTTAATAGCTATAGTGTCTCCCTGCTTAAACTCACCCCGCAGTATCTTCGTGGACAAGGGATTCTCTACGTATTTCTCAATAGCCCGACGTAACGGGCGAGCCCCGTATACCGGGTCATAGCCTCTCTTCACCAACCAGGCTTTGGCCTCCTTACTGACCTCAAGGTTGATATCCCGCTCAGCCAACCTGCGCTCCGTCTCTTCAACCAGCAGGTCAACAACTTTGCTCAATTGCTCTTGGGTCAAAAGATGGAATATGATGACATCGTCTATTCGGTTGAGCAGCTCAGGACGGAAGGTCTGTTTCAAGGCACTCTCCATGTTTTTCCTCATTCTCTGTTCATCAGCTTCATCCCTGTGGCCAAAGCCAATGGCCTGGTGCTGGAATTCCTCAGTGCCCACGTTGCTGGTCATGATCACCACAGTGTTCTTGAAATCCACTGTCCTGCCATGTCCATCAGTAAGCCTGCCATCCTCCAGCAGTTGCAATAATATGTTGAATACCTGGGGATGTGCCTTTTCCACCTCATCAAAAAGAATAACTCGATAGGGGCGGCGACGTACTGCTTCAGTCAACTGGCCTCCTTCATCATATCCCACGTAGCCTGGTGGAGCCCCAATGAGGCGAGATACCGTATGCCTTTCCATATACTCCGACATGTCCAACCTTACCATGGCCTCCTCGCTGTCAAACAGGAACTGTGCCAAACCTCGTGCTAGCTCGGTCTTGCCTACACCAGTTGGTCCGAGGAAGATAAAGCTACCAATAGGACGTTTGGGATCCTTGAGACCGGCTCGGCTTCGCCTTACAGCATCAGAGACAGCCGCCACCGCCTCTTCTTGATTCACTATCCTTTCATGAAGTCTTTCCTCCATGTGAATCAGTTTCTCACTTTCGGCTTCAAGCATGCGCGAGACTGGGATGCCGGTCCACTGAGCAATCAGCTGGGCAATATCCTGCTCGTCCACCTTGTCATCAATCCTCCTCTCCTGCTGCCACTCAAGCTTAGCCTTGTTGTACTGCTCCTCGAGGCGTAGCTTATCCGCTTTGAGTTCAGCCGCCTTCTGGTAGTCTCGCCGCTGCGAGGCAGCCTCCTCTTCATCATACAAGTGCTTTATCCTGCGGTCCAGTTGCTTGACTTCCTCGGGGGCACTTTCCGCATCAATACGCAGCTTGCTGGCTGCTTCATCTATCAGATCCACTGCCTTGTCAGGCAAGAATCTATCCGAGATATACCTCTGAGATAACTTGGCCGCAGCTATTAGGGCCGAATCATCAATTTTTATCTTATGATGAGCCTCGTATCTGGGCCGAAGCCCTCTGAGCATCTCTATGGTCACTTCCACGCTGGGTTCGCCAATGAACACAGGCTGGAAGCGTCTTTCCAGCGCCTTATCCTTCTCAATAAACCTGCGATATTCGTCAAGCGTGGTAGCTCCGATACACTGGAGTTCACCACGAGCCAGTGCTGGTTTTAGCATGTTGCTAGCATCAATTGCTCCCTCGGCACCCCCAGCCCCAACCACAGTATGAAGCTCGTCAATAAACAAGACAACCTCTCCGCTTGCCTGCCGAATCTCATCCAGAACCGCTTTCACCCTCTCCTCAAATTCCCCCCGGAACTTGCTCCCCGCGACCAATGTTCCCATATCCAGAGCAACCACCCTTTTCCGTTGAAGGGAGTTAGGCACATCTTCAGCAACAATCTTCTGGGCTAATCCTTCAGCAATTGCCGTCTTACCCACACCAGCATCGCCGATAAGCACTGGATTGTTCTTGGTGCGCCGTGACAGTATCTGTATCGTGCGCTTAATTTCTTCCTCCCGGCCAATTACAGGGTCAAGCTTGCCCTGGCGGGCTAGCTCGGTTAGGTCATGCCCATATTTTTCCAGAGACCGATATTTGCTTTCCGCATGTTGGTCGGTAACCCGATGGCCACCACGGATTTTCTGCAGAGCCTGATAGATCCCCTCTCGATTGACGCCAAACTCAGATAGAATAGTGCTAGCTTCGCCCTTGCCCTCACCAGCAATAGCAATGAGCAAATGCTCGGTGCTAATAAATTCGTCCTTGAGCCTGTCAGCCTCCTGGCGAGCATTTTCCAGCAGACGAGGNATTCGAGGCGTGGCATAAATTTGTGTGCTCTCATAGGCTACCTTGGGAAACGCTCCCAAGCTTTCCTCCACTCGCTTCTTNATTGCTTCAACGTCCACGCCTAGTTCCCGTATTACGTCCTGAGTAATTCCGCTCTGCTGCTCCAGCAGAGCCAATAGGACNTGCTCCACATCCCACTGATTGTGCTGGTAGCGGCGAACTAACTCCTGTGACGCCGCCAGCACCTCCTGTGCTTGCTCAGTAAACTTGTCGGGCATCATCACCTTATTCCTCCTTACAACCTGTCTGTATCAGATTCTACCTGACCTTCCACAAGCCGTTTGAGCTTATCCTCCGTCTCCTCAACTTCCTGTTCCATCTGCTCCATCCTTCGCACCAGATGCAGAGCAACCTCTACGCCAGCCAAGTTAACCCCCAAGTCGCTCATAAGCGCCTTGATACAACACAATTGATCAACGTCGTCCTGGGAATAAAGCCGAGTATTGCCTCCCGAGCGACGTGGCTGTATCAATCCCAATCTCTCATAATAGCGCAAAGTATGCGCTTCTATGCCTACCATTCTGGAAGCAACGCTGATGACATACCGCGGCTCTGAACTTGAAGCCGTTGCCTGCCTGGGCTTAAATAGACTAGCCAGGACCTCACAGGCCCTGTTTATTTCGCCCAGCTTGTCTTCTGTCAACTCACTTAGACTTAACATGCGGCGATACTCCTCATTTGCCATCTGTCTATTTCTTAGCTCCCTTACCTAGGGTATTATACAACTTCCTCAAAATTTTTGTCAAGTAGGTGCAGGAAATTTGACCAAAATAACTAGGTTTTGTACAATACTGTCGAGCCTGGAAGATGGCGTCCTAACCCTCACAATACCCAGGGCTGAACAGGTCAAACCCAAGGCAATCAAAGTCAAGACCAAAGAGAAGAAATGGTCAGCAGAAAGTCCCACTCTCAGAGCGCAGCAATTCCACAAATTGCCTTAAGATCCTGGCCGTAGCCCCCCAGACCACATGCCCCTCATACTCATAAGAGTAACTGCCAAAGGCCGGCCTGCCCACCCCTTGCCAATCCTGTTCAACGTTTTGTTCGTCCATTAGAACGGTCAAAGGGACAGAGAAGATTTGTGTGATTTCCCTGTGATTGGCCTTGAAAACGTAAGGATAAGGTATGAATCCAACAAAAGGCGTGATAACATAGCCAGTGGTAACGGTCGTGCTATCGTCCAGCTCACCCAGGATGTCCACATCCTTGGCTTTTAACCCTATCTCTTCTTCAGTCTCCCTGAGCGCAGTGTGGAGAAGGCTGGAATCGGCCGGTTGGCTAACCCCGCCAGGAAAACAAACCTGTCCTTTGTGAGACTTTACTTCGCCGCTCCTCTCAGTAAACAAAACATGGCCCTGCCCTCCCTTACAAAACAAAGGCACCAGCACTGCTGAAGGAATCAAGTTGTCATCGCTGATCTTTGTCTTCCTGTGTTTACGGAGGATTTCAGTAATTTCTCGTTTCACCGCGAAACGATTATATCACGTTATAGAGCATGCAGCATTTGCTCGGTTATGAACAACCCTACCGTTCAAAATTTGTCAACATGCAAGCTTAAGAGCTATACTTATCAGATTGAGGCCAAATAAGCATGGCGACAGAACGAGATTATTACCAGGTGTTAGGCTTGCCTCGAAACGCTGGTGACGAGGAAATCAAACGAGCATTTCGCAGACTGGCTTTTCAATACCACCCCGACCACAACAGGCAGCCGGGGGCAGAGGACAAATTCAAGGAAATAAACGAGGCTTACCAGGTCCTTTCCGACCCTGAGAAGAGGAGTAGCTATGACCGCTATGGTCGAGTAGCCACTGAGGGGCTGGAAGGTTTCCCAGATTTTGGTTTTGGCGGCCTGGGAGATATTTTCGAATCCTTTTTTGGTGGCGGTCCGTTCGCCAAGACGGCGCAGCGGGCTCCACAGAAAGGCGAAAGCCTGCGAAGTCACCTCACTCTTTCTTTCGAGGAAGCAGTATTTGGCTGCCAGAGGGAGGTAGAAATACAACGCGTTGAGAATTGTCCCTCGTGCCATGGCACAGGCAGCCAGCCGGGAACAAATCCCCAAACCTGCCCCGAGTGCCGTGGCACAGGACAGGTGAAAAGGGTGCAACAGAGCATCTTTGGCCGCTTCAGCCACGTCACTACCTGCCCCCGCTGCCAGGGCAATGGCAGCATAATAACCAGCCCCTGCTCTCAGTGTCGCGGCACAGGAAAGATAAAGACAAAACGCAAGCTAACCGTGGATATCCCTGCCGGTGCGGATGATGGGTATCGGTTGCGCCTCGACCGTGAGGGAAGCGCGGGCCTGTATGGCGGAGCACCTGGCGACCTCTATATTGACCTTTCAGTGAAGCCACACAACTTATTCCTCAGAGATGGACTGGACATTCTCTATCATTTGCCCATCAATTTTGCTCAGGCGGCCATAGGCAACGAGATAGAGGTGCCAACCTTGGACGGCAAGGCCACCCTCAAAATACCACCAGGCACCCAGAATGGGAAAGTGTTTCGGCTCAAAGGCAAAGGAGTGCCACAGTTTAACGGCAGAGGTAGAGGAGATCAACTGGTCAAAGTGGTGGTAGTCACTCCCACGCACCTGGATGGGGACCAACGGCGCCTTTTCGAAGAGCTAGCCAAAACATTGCCCCAGGAGAAACTACCTTAACCTATCGTTTATTTTGCCACCCTGAGCGATAGCGAAGGGTCTCGATTCTTGCTTCTCACGGAGTTTATCCTGACTAAGATTCTTCGGTCACTTCTCTCCCTCAGAATGACGGGTGGGCATTTAAGGAGNGCTTATGGCGTCCTTGGATCCAGTAAACANAGCTATGGCTTCAGTCAAAGGAAGCTGTTCAAACAGAACTCGGTAGATGAGCTGGGCGATAGGTATTTCCAAACTCAGCCTATCAGCCAGGTGATGAACGGCCATAGTGGTATGAACACCCTCGGCGACCTGTGACATAGAAGCAGATATTTCCTTCAGGGAGCGACCCTTGGCCAATTCATAGCCAACATAATGATTGCGGCTCAAATCGCTGGCACAAGTAGCTATCAGGTCACCCAAGCCAGCCAAACCATAGAAAGTGCCAGGCTTAGCCCCCAAGGCCACGCCGAGAGAAACAAGCTCAGCCCAGCTCTGAGTTATGAAAGCAGCTTTGGCATTGTCGCCCAGGCTCAATCCGTCAACCATTCCCGCCCCTAAAGCAACAATATTCTTCAAAGCCCCACCCAGCTCCACCCCAACAACATCATCGGTGCAAGATAGAAAGAATCTGGGCGAACTCATCAATTCCTTTGCCCTTTCAGCAACAGCCATGTCCTGACTGGCGATTACCGAAGCAGCCGGCAGGCCTCGAGTGATTTCTCTGGCTAAATTGGGCCCGGACAGAACACAAATCCGCGACCTCAAAGCAGCACCGACCTCCTCTGCCATCACTTCAGACATTCTCTTCCCGCCGCCTATCTCCAGTCCCTTGGCAGCGCTCATCAATAACATCGAATTCGTCAGCCAAGGCTTAGCCCGAACCACATTTTGTCTTAATCTTTGCGAAGGAACCACCCAGATTACCAGTTCAGATTCGTCTAGTGCTTCCTCGATGCAATCAGTAGAAGAGTAGCTATGTGCCTTTTGATTTAGTCTCTCCAGTTCAGCTTCGTCACGTGCCCACAGCTTTACCCCTATCCCTTTGTCGCTGAGCAAAGCAGCTAGAGTATTACCCCAACTAGTATTGCCTATAATGGTAACCTTGGGCATGGTTTGTGGCCAGCCTACTTTTCCCGTCACCACAATCGGCGTTCCGTGCCTTGGTGCAGCCGTCTGATACTATCACGGTGTTGATAAACGAGCAAGGCTGTAATTGCCAGGCAGTAGGTCAAATAGATAGGAGGAAAATCATAGTAAATGGTTAACGGCACTAATAAACACCAGGCAGCCATTGCTCCCAATACGGAGCCTAATGACATGTGTCGGCTATGCAGCGCCGATATAGCCAGGACTTCAGCCCCCAGTACCGCCGCTGGAGGATACATAGCGACTAATGTGCCAAAAGAAGCAGTTACGCCGCGGCCACCTTTAAACCTGGCGAATACCGGCCAGTTATGGCCGGCTACTACTGCCAGACCCGCCATGACCTGGGCTACCTGCCAATGGAGAGCTATAGTGCCAAGCCATACAACGCTGCTGCCCACAATCGCTTTGGCCAGCAGCACTGCTGCCACCGCTTTGGCTAGATCCAGCACGATAGTCAAAACACCAAATTTGGTCCCTACAGATCGCATTACATTAGTGGCTCCAGTCTTGCCACTTCCCTGTTTTCTCACGTCAATGCCACGCTTGAGTTTGCCGATAATCAAGCCAAAAGGAATAGAGCCAAGAAGATAAGCAATAACCACCACAGCAATAAACCTGGCAACTATCATGTTTTCACCGCCCTTCTGTTACTTTTGCCTCTAGCCCTAGCGAAAGTGAGCTGCAGCGGGGAGCCACGAAAACCAAAGTTATGCCGCAGTTCATTTTCCAGATACCTGTGATAAGAAAAATGGACCAACCGCGGGTCATTAACACGCAGGACAAAGGCCGCAGGCTTGGATTCATCCTGATAAGCCTGGACGACACGCAGCCGCCTAGTGCCGACTCGCGGCGGGAGGTGCTTATCCATCGCCTGTTCAACAACCATACCAACCGCTGACTCGGGNAGACGCTTTTGTCTTCCCTGCCATACCTCCCAAGCCTGGGGCAAGATTCTATCTACATTGTGCCTCAAGCTGGCCGAGATGTAAAGAGTAGGCACATAAGACATAAATCTGAGCCGCCGCTCCAGAAGGCGCTTGAATTCTGCCCGCTGTGTCGGTGGAACAAGGTCCCACTTGTTAACCACCAACACCATGCCCTTGCCTACCTCTACAATATAGCCGGCAATATGCATATCTTGAGCAGTGATAAATTCAGCAGCGTCAATTACCAGCAAGGCCACATCACAGCGATTAATGGCCTGAAGGGCACGAAGCAAGCTATAATAGTCAACGCCAAAATCAACCCGACCGCGTCGTTTAACGCCAGCGGTATCAACTAGCAATATTTCCTTATCACCCCAATGGAGCCTGGCATCGAGAGCATCGCGAGTTGTCCCTGGAGCTTCATGGACAATGGCCCTCTCATCACCCAATAGGGCATTTAGCACTGTTGACTTGCCGACATTGGGTCGCCCCACGATAGCCAGTTTGGCCTCCTCTGGCTGTTCAAAGCCGCCAGTCACCGGCGGAAGCAAGCCCAGTACAGCAGCCATAAGCTCGTCTATCCCTCGATTATGATAGGCGCTGATAGCTATCGGCGTACCAATATCCAGACGATAGAAATCGGCTGCCTCATTGCCTTGTCTGGTAGAATCCACCTTATTTACCGCCAGGACGGTGGGCTTGCCGCCAGCGCGCAGCAGGTCGGCTATTTCTTCATCGGCGGTAATGCTCCCAGTTTCAGCATCCACCACAAAGATAATGACATCCGCTTGAGCAATAGCTGCCTCTGCCTGCTGCTTGATCTTTTGCTCCAGGGTTGAGCCTGGTTTCATCTGCCAACCACCAGTATCAACCAGAGTTAGTTCCCGTCCCTGCCATGAGCTAGAAGCAAAAACCCGATCCCTGGTAATCCCGGGCAAGTCACCAACAACGGCCAACCGCCTACCCGCCAGGCGGTTAAGCAAGGTAGACTTACCTACGTTGGTTCTACCGACAATGGCAATAATAGGTTTTGTCATTTACTTAGTTACCCTTGAATTGGCTGGCAGAAGGATTTTGGCTAACAGCGCCTTTTGAAGGTGCAGCCTGTTTTCTGCCTGGTCAAATACTACCGATTGAGGATCATCTAGCAACCCGGGGGAAATTTCCTCGCCGTGATGGGCAGGCAAAGGATGCATAAACAAAGCATCTCCTCTGGCTAGGGCTAGCAATTTATCATCCACCTGATAGTGGGAAAAGGCAAGACGACGTTTCTCCACTTCAGCCTCCTGACCCATACTGGCCCACACATCAGTATATACTATATCGGCATTCTTGACTGCCTCACGAGGCTCGCTAGATAACT
>JGI24025J20009_10001829_pt1 | contig 15796 bp, 18 predicted proteins | sample Cruoilmetagenom3_FD_20009 | JGI IMG/M metagenome (IMG submission 20009)
TTTATAACTTAAGTGGACTGCTTCTAATTTAAATTCAGTACTGTAATGTCGTCTTTTCATAATTCTAAGATATTTGTTTTTAATTAAACAGTCTTAAAATAGTGTCCGAGTAAATGTAGTAACTCCAGTTCCAGATAATGCAAAAAGTAAGTTGTGGTTTTTATAAAACCTATAGATAATAAGACAACGCAATTATTGTATTGAAATCAGTTCTTAACCAAAGTCAATGAATTTCATTTAATAAGCCTATAATTTTGCATATAATTTAATATGTAGAATTATGAAACAAATAGCAAAAATTTCAGGAATCGCTTATCTAATGATTTTTATAGCTGGTTTTTATGCCAATTTCGCAGTGCTTGAAAGTCTTATAGATAGTAGCAATCCATCAATTACTACTGCAAACTTTATTAATAATCATTCACAATTTGGCAACGGATTACTTGGGTTTGTTCTTATGTTGGCTTTTGATGTAATATTGGTTTGTTCACTTTTTAGTTTGACAAAATCAATAAGTAAAAAAATATCTTATCTAGCTTCCTTTTTTCGGTTGCTGCATGCCCTGTTTTTTGGTATTGCTTTATTTAAACTATGGAAAATCTTCCAACTAACATTTAACGAAACTAATTCAGAAGTCTTACAACAAAGTGTAACAGAGTTATTATTAGATTTTGATACGCTTTGGACAGTTGGATTATTACTCTTTGGTATCCATCTAATTGTTTTAGGATATCTAGCCATAAAATCGACACAGATTCCAAAAGCTCTAGGAGTATTATTAATGCTAGCGGCTATAGGTTATATTATAGATGGAACGGCAAAATTAAGCATGCCGAATTATATTGATTATAAAGATGTTTTAGAAATTATCGTGATTATGCCATCAGTAATTGGAGAGTTTTCTTTTACCGTTTGGCTGCTAATTAAAGGGTTTAAAAAACAAAGGGCACAGCAAAATGTAACAATAGTGTAACCTTGAGGCACTCTTTTCAGTCGTAATTTAAAACAGGTGTCTTTTCTTAAGATAGCTTAAGATTTTCAACTATCTAAAAAGCTAATTTTGATGTAACAACCAGAAAATCAATTATAAAATCAATCAAAAAACGAACACAATGAAATTAGAACTATTAAAACGAAGCCTGTTTTTTTTCAGTACTATTTTGGTGCTACAAATTACACATTCACAAACTTTAGAGACCCAAATCGATAGTGTTTTAGTTACTGTATTTAAAGATAATATTGAACCAGGTGGAGTGTTTTTAGTGGCCAAAGATGGAAAACCCATTTATAGAAAAGCTTTTGGTAATGCCAATTTGGAGTTAGACGTTGCCATGAAACCAGAAAATGTATTTCAAATAGGGTCTATGACCAAGCAATTTACAGCTATGGCTATCATGATGCTTGAGGATCAAGGGAAATTAAAGGTGAATGATGCCATTTCGAAATATATTCCAGATTACCCTAATGGAAAAAATATCACCATTCATCATTTGCTAACTCATACATCAGGAATTAAAGATTTCACTAAAATGAAATCGATTATGACCATCGCCAAAAAAGACCTTGCACCGAAAGAGCTGGTAGATTTCTTTAAAGGTGAACCCGTTGATTTTAAACCGGGAGAACAGTTTTCCTATAACAATTCTGGGTATGTCGTTCTGGGGTATATTATAGAGTTTGTATCTGAAAACACTTATAAAGATTTTATAGAAACAAATATTTTTAAAAAACTTGATATGAACAATTCTCGTTATGCAAGTGATAGAGAAATTGTAAAGCATAGAGCTTACGGCTATCATAACAGAGGAGAATATACAAACAAGATGTATGTGAGTTTAAGTATTCCTTACGCCTCTGGGTCTTTAATGTCGACAGTTGACGATATGTTAAAATGGCAAAAAGCAATTAATAATAATGTGTTAGTTTCTCAAAATACAATCGATAAAGTGTTCACCAAATACACATTAAACAATGGAGAGCAATTTAACTATGGATATGGTTGGCATTTAAAAGATATAGATGATATTCCAACAAGAGAGCATGGTGGAAGCATCTTTGGGTTTAAGTCCATGGCTGTTTATGTGCCAAGTTTAGATATTTATGTGATAGGTTTTAGTAACTGCGATTGTAATTCGCCAACACATGTGACTAAAGACATTACTGCTTTAGCTATTAAATATCTTAAAAAATGAAATGAAGAAATTTATAAAAGAACGTAATAAAGAAAAGGTGAATAAAAAATCAATAAAGGAAATAATGGAGAATGGATACAAAACTACAGAAGCTTCTGGGTTTTATACACCAATTAAAAAGAACGAATGGGATGATAATAAGTAGTTAAATATTAAAACTAATGATATGAATACATTAAAAATTAAAAATCTCAAGCTTACTTATAAAAATGGCCATCAGGCAATACAAAACATTTCTTTGGAAATTACAAACGGAATGTTTGGATTACTAGGTCCTAATGGAGCAGGAAAATCATCCTTAATGAGAACCATCGTGGGTTTACAAAAACCGACTTCAGGTACTATTGAATTTAATGATATAAATATTGTAGAAAAGGCAGATTATATTAAAAAGAATCTTGGCTTTTTACCTCAAGATTTTGGTGTGTATCCTAAAGTAAATGCATATGACTTATTAAATCATATTGCAATTTTAAAAGGAATTACCAACAAGGTAGAGCGTCAAAACCAGATTAGTTACCTATTGGAAAAAGTAAATCTATGGGATTTTAGAAACAAAGAAGTACATACATTTTCAGGTGGAATGAAACAACGTTTTGGAGTCGCTCAGGCTTTATTAGGAAAACCCAAAATTGTTATTGTAGATGAGCCTACTGCAGGTCTAGACCCAGAAGAGCGTAACCGTTTCAATATGTTGTTAAGCGATATAAGTAATGAGGTAATAGTAATCCTGTCTACACATTTGGTTGAAGATGTAAAGAATTTATGTTCAGAAATGACCATTATGAACAAGGGACAGATTTTAAAAACTGGCAAGCCTAAAGAACTTATTTCTGAACTGGAACATAAAATTTGGTCAAAGTCAATTAAAAATGATGAACTGGAAAAGTATCAATCAAAATACCAGATTATTAGTAAACAATTAATTGAGCGTGTGCTATATATTAACATCTTTTCCGAAACAAAGCCTAAAGGTTTTGATGCCGTAACACCTTTACTGGAGCATGTGTATTTTAAAACGCTTGCCTAAATAATTTTATATTATGAATGCTATATTTCAATACGAGTTAAGTCAAATTACAAAGCGATGGGCTGTCTACCCAATGTTTTTATTCATCGTATTTTTAGGAGTTTTTTGTGGTAATAAATTTAACCTAACTGCTGGTGAAGGCATATATCTTAATTCGCCATATACTATTGGTTTTATGATGGGTATGTTTAGTCTATCCATTATATTCTTCGCCATTTTATACTCTAATCAACTGTTATTTAAAGAATGGGATACAAAGTTCGACTTGGTGATTTTTGCACTTCCTTTTTCTAAAAAGACCTACTTAAATGGTAAGTTTTGGTTTTTTTACCTGAAAACATTCTTAAGTTTTGGATTGTTAATTTTAGGTTTTGTTATAGGTCAAAATTTACGAACCGGAGAAGAAATGCAGATGGGTCTAAATTTATGGCATTATGCATATCCATTACTTGTTTTTGGAATACTTAATTCATTATTTGTTTGCAGCTTTTTATTTTTTATAGCCTATACAACACATAAAAAATTATTAGTAGTCATTGGAGGGTTATTACTTTATGTTCTATACATGGTCTTATTGGTGTTTTCTAACTCACCTTTCATGTCTGGGAGTTTACCACAATCTATAGAAACACAACAAATTTCTGCTATACTTGATCCATTTGGTTTATCAGCATACTTTTTTGAAGCAAGATCATTTTCTGTTGCTCAAAAAAACGATGTCATTGTCCCACTAACTGATATGCTTTTATTAAATAGAGGGATTTTTCTATTCATTTCTGGATTGTTTTTATGGAGTAGTTATTGGCTATTCTCATTCTCAAGAAAACAGAGTCATAAAGCTAAAAAGAATGTAAAAGTCAATGCTATTAATTCTTATGTGAATTTAAAGTCCATAAAAACACCAAAGCTAAATTTTAGAGGTATAATGGATTTTAAATCTGCATTATCCTTTACCAAATTAGATTTAATTTACCTTTTTAAAAGTGTTATAATTGTTGCTGTTTCTTTACTACTCATATTTTATATAGGAATGGAAATGTATGCCGATATTGACAAAGGAATACGGCTACCAGAAAAATATGCAACATCTGGTCTATTAGCTACTTCAATTTCGACAAACTTTCATCTCTTAGGACTATTGATTTTAGCCTATTTTGTTAATGATTTATATTGGAGAAGTCATGCTTCCAATTTCAATTTAATTGAAAAAAGCATCTATTTTTCAAAAAGTAAAATGAAGGGTCATTTCATTTCAGCAACAATACTAGTTTGTTTTTTTACAATACTTCTGATAATTGAAGGTCTGATTTTTCAATTTAGCTATGGCTATTTTAGTATTGATTGGAAAGCCTATTTTGGTGTCTTTATATTCAATGCAGTTCCTTTAATTCTATTTTCAACCTTTTTATTATTAATAAATGATACGATTAATAACCGATATGTTACTTTGGGTATTTCTACTGTTAGCGTTTTTGCTTTAGCTAGTCCCTTATCAAATTATATTTTTTCGTATCCATTATTACATATATTCTCTGGTTATAATGGAATTTATAGTGATTTTAATGGCTATGGTATCTATCTATTAGCATTCTCTCAACGTCTATTGTTTGGATTAGGTGTAATAGCTTTACTGTGGGTGATTAATGATTTTGTAACGACAAAAACGTTTAAAATAAAGAAATTTTTATTCGCTTTAGTTTTTGTGGTTTTGGGTATTACGAGCGGTATATTTTTCATGAACGGTTATGTGCCTAACAATGACGAGAAATTAATTTTAGAAGCGGTTAATTATGAAAAAGATTTTAGAAAATATGAAGCTATACCCCAGCCAACAATTAAGGATGTTACTACCCAAATTAACCTTTATCCATCTAAAAATGCATATGAAATAAGTGGTGACTATATTTTAAGAAATAACACCAATAAGCCCATTACTAACGTATTAATCAACTTTCATCCTGATTTAAAAATTGAAACAGCTTTGTTTAAAAGTAGTTTTGAAACATTACAAATTGAAGAATATGTAACAGAAATAAGTTTAGAGAAACCGTTGCAACCGAATGAAGAGGCCAGTTTAATCTTTAGTTTGTCTTACAAATGGTTTGCCGTAAACGGACACCAATCTTTTAATGCTATTGTAAATAACGGTACTTTTTTGAGAATCAGTAATTACTTTCCAACTTTTGGGTATCAAAACAATAGAGAAATTGACGATGCAAAAGAACGTATTGAATTTAATTTAGGTAAGGGTTCGGAATTGAAGACATTAGAAAGTCCAGAAGTATTTAAAAATGATTTCATCAATTTAGAAATGACCATTTCTACGGAAAAAACTCAAACAGCTTTAGGTACTGGAGACTTAATAAAGCAATGGTCTGAAAATAACAGAAATTACTTTACATACAGCGCAGAAAAAGTTCCTTTCCGGTTTGCCTTGACTTCTGCTGAATATGAACACAAATCTATTCAACATAAAAACATAGCTATTAATGTATACTATACAAAAAAGCATTTTGAAAATGTAGAGCATCTTGTAAAAAATGCTAAAATAACCCTTGATTATTGTTTAGAGAATTTTGGTGATTATCCTTTTAAAACAATCAATTTTATTGAAATATCTGCTTTTACTAAAGGTTTTGCTGCAACTGCTTATCCGTCATCAGTATTTATGACTGAAGATATGATATTTCACACGAACCTTGAAGGTGATAAAAAGCAAGACATTATTAATGAATTGGCAGGACATGAGCTTTCTCATCTTTGGTGGGGAAATAGCCAAATAAATCCAGATTACAGAGAAGGGGCTACAATGCTTACTGAAACTTTGGCGATGTACACTGAAATGATGTTATATAAGAAAATGCATGGTCATGAAAAAATGATGGAACGATTAGAGATTCATCAGCAAATTTATGATAGTGAGAAAGGATTGTATGATAATCAGCCTCTTTATAAAGTTAAACCTGGATATGCACATATCACCTATTCTAAAGGCGCATTGGTTATGGTTGAATTATCTGAAATATTAGGTGAAAATCAGATTAATTTAGCACTTAAAAAATTCCTTTTAAATAACCAATATCCAAAAAAACCGACATCATTAGATTTACTTAGTGAGTTTTATAAGGTTGCGCCTAACGATAGCACTAAATCTAAAATTGACAAGCTATTTAAGTAATCTAATCTAAAAACAAAAACAATGAAATTTAAAAAATTAAAACTGTTCACAAATAAATTAGAATCAGAACTAAGGTTTTATTCGGAAACATTAGGATTTAAAATTTTAGAACAAAATAGTACTTCTTTTTCAGTCAAAGTTGGTTGGAGTGAATTAGCATTTGAAAAATCTGATAAAGAACATAGTTACCATTACTGTTTCTTAATTCCTTCCAATAAACTGCATCAAGCTTTAGAATGGATGGAGAGTCGAGTTGATATTATTGATCTCGAGAATGGCAGAAAAACTCAAAACTTTGAAACTTGGAATGCCGACTCATTTTACTTTTATGATGCAAGTGGCAATGTCGCAGAGTTTATAGTTAGATATGATTTAGCTAATGAAGAAAGTGAAGATTTTGATATTTCAAAAGTTCTAGGAGTAAATGAAATGGGAATGCCTACGGCAAATGTTAAAAAGACAAATGACCAGCTTCAATCTGAATTGGACACAGAATTTTGGAAAGGAGATATTGAAAGGTTTGGTACAAATGGCTCGCAAGAAGGAATCTTTCTTCTACCAAACTATTATTTAAAGGATATTTGGTTTCCAACTACAATAAAAATAAAACCGGAACCATTTGAAGCTATTATAGAAAATGGAAAGAAGGAGTATTATTTAGAGTTTAGAAATGAAAAAATAAAAACAATTAAAAAATGAAAAAATTAATAATCACAGCAATTATTTTTTTTCTGTGGAATCAGAGCATAGTTGCCCAAAAGATTGAAAATAATAATCAAAATTCGATTGAGATTGACTTAATAATTCAAGCTAATAACAATAAAATTGGCGGAACCTTGACTATTCCAGCTAATATGAAAACATCAGCTTTAGTTATAATGAGTTCTGGTAGTGGTCCACAAGATCGTGATGAAACTTTGGAAGGATTTAAAATATTTAAAGTGATAGCCGACCATTTAGCCTCAACTGGTATTTCTTCATTCCGTTATGACGATAGAGGTGTTGGTTCAAGCACAGGTGATTTCGTCAATAGCACAATAGAAGACCATGCAAAAGATTTGGAACATATAATGGAATATTTTAAATCCACAGAAGAGCATTCCTTCAATAACTTTATATTATTTGGTCATAGTCAGGGAGGTATTCTAACAGCAAAAGTGGCTGTGGGAAATGAGTCTGTAAAAAAAGTAATACTAATGGGTGCGCCAGTAGTACCATTAATAGAAGTGGTACTTTATCAAGTAAGACAAGAATATAAACAGTCTAAAATTTCTAAATCATTAATTGAAGCCGATGTTTCAGCACATAACAAATTGATGAGAGCTATTGAAGATAATAGGAGCATCAACAAAACATACCAAATATTCAAAGAAACTACAGAATCCATTTTGTATGAATTATCATCGTCTGAAGAGGTTGTTGATAGCCTAAAAATAGAACAAGAAGCAATAGCTAAAGCAAATGAATTCAAAACAATCTATGGGTTGCCATCTCTTACTTCATTTCTTTACTACGACACTTCAAGTGATTTAGAACAATTAAAAGTCCCAGTATTAGGCTTATTTGGAGGTTTAGATTTTCAGGTTCCTATTCACCAAAATAAAGACCGTATGGAGAATGCACTTCTCAAATCTGGAACTAACTATCATTTTAAAGTATTTAATGATGCCAATCATTTTTTTCAAAAAGCTGTAACTGGTCAACGCAATGAATACGGAAAACTTGAAAAGAGATTTGTAGATGGATTTTTGCATGTAATCTCTGATTGGTTAAACGAAAATTAATTTCAAATAGTTATGGAAATTAGGAAAGCAACACAAAAAGATGCAAAAGCATTGTTAGATTTAATAAAAGGGCTTGCTCAATACCATAATCAATTGCAATACCTAAAAATTGAGTTAGACCAATTAATTGACTCAGGTTTTTCACAGCTTCAGTTTCCGAAATTTGAAGCAATCGTAGCAGAAAACAAGGGTAGTTTAATAGGTTATGTTACTTACACATGGAACTATTCTATTTGGAACGGAAGTACATACATGGCAATTGATGACGTTTTTGTAAGCAAACAATTTAGAGGGAATAATATAGGCCAAAAATTAATGCAGTATACAAAAGATATTTGCACTTCAAAAAATATTGAACACATTAAATGGGAAGTTGAAAGTACTAACGAAAAAGCGATTCAATTTTATAAAAGACTAGGCGCTGAAGTAAATAATAAATCAATAGTAAAATGGCACATAACATGAAACATGGAATAGTTACAGGAAGCAGCAGAGGTATTGGCTTGGCAACTGTTGAATTATTAACCAAGCAATCAGGCTTTAAAGTAATCGGTTCCTCAACCGCAGGAAATAATCCATTAGGTCTTTCTAATTTTAAATGTTTAAAACTCGATTTATCTAGTAGTGACTCTATTGACAAGTTCGTTGAGAATTTGGGAGATATTAAACTCAACTTTTTAATAAATAATGCAGGCGTATTACTAGAAAAATGGGATGCATCAACTATTAATATGGAGCAGTTGAAACACACGTTTGATATTAATGTTTTTGGCACTATTGAGTTCACCGAAAAACTATTGCAATTATTCACTAATAATGCTCATATTATCAATATAACATCTGATTGGGGCTCATTTAGTGAGCAAAATTTTGATACCTTTCAACCACATTATAAAATGTCTAAAGCTGCCATAAATATGTACACTAAGTTGTTGGCAAAACGATTAGAAAATGAGAACATAAAAGTATCGTCTTTAGATCCAGGATGGACACAAACAGATATGGGAGGGAAAATTGCACCTCGTTTACCAAAAGATGTAGCTATAGATATTTTAAACTTGTTAAATACTGATGTTGAAAGCGGACAGTTTTGGCATCAAGGTAAGGTTAGAAAGTGGTAGATAAAACAGACAATGCTTCTTAACTAAAGTCAATAACAAAAACTGCTTAGAACAATATTTTTACGTTAAATTATTAAAATAATTATTATGAACAATAAATTTCAATTAGCAGCTTCAAAAATTAAACATAACAAATACCTTTTTTTAGGTTGTTTAATAGCTATTTTGAGTATTGCCTGCCAAACAAAAAAAACAACGACAGATCAATCAGGATTGTTAAGTAGTCGCATAGGTAATTATTTAAAGCGAAGCAATGGATTTTCAGGTGCTGTTTTAGTAGCTAAAAACGATTCTATTATTATCAATAAAGGATTCGGTTTCGCCAACAAAGAAAATAATATACTCAATAATCATAATACGGTTTATGATATTTGTTCTGTTTCAAAACAGTTTACAGGTGCTGCAATTGTGAAATTAGCAGAAGAGCACAAATTGAAATTAGAGGATCCTATCAGTAAGTTCTTTGATAATTTGCCGGAGGATAAAAAAGGCATCACCATTCATCAGTTATTAACCCATTCAGCTGGTTTTGGTCATGGTAGTACAGATGATTTCGATTTAACCCCAAAAGAGATTTATTTTTCTAATCTGTTTCAAGAGAAGTTATTATTCACACCTGGCTCTAAATACGAATATTCGAATTCAGGCTATAGCATTTTAGGACGGATTATTGAGCTTGTTTCTGGTCAGAATTATGAAACGTATCTGAGTGAAAAATTATTCCAACCATCAGGCATGGAACACACAGGTTATTTATTACCAGATTGGGATAACATAACTGTTGCCAATGAATATTTGCTTAATGTTTCTAATGAAGGTTCACATATTGCACATTATGAAAAAGATGGAGAGATCGCAAGAACCTTATTAGCAAATGGAGGGATACATTCCACGAATAATGACATGTATAAGTGGTATCAAGCGCTAAAGTCAAATAAAATTTTATCTCAGGAGTCATTTGAAACACTCACAAAACCGCACGTAGCCGAATATGAAGATGAGTCGAGTCACTATGCCTATGGATGGGCTGTTTTTACATCCAAAAGAAATACTAAAGTGATCACACATAATGGATTTAATGGGATTTCTTATAACGAGTTTGTATGGTTTCCAGAAGAAGATGTTGTTATATTATTTGCGTCTAATGCATATGTTAGACCAATAGGAGGAATGACCATAGAAATTGAAAACATGTTATTTGATAAAACATATGTGCCAAAAGAATTACCAAAGTATATGGTAAGTGAGCTTTATAAGTTTACTGAAGCATACAAGGATCCTGTTAATAATTTAGAAAAACAATTAAGACTAAAATTTGAGGATGCAATTGATTCATCAATACATTTAAATCGATTAGGAGGCACATATTACAGAAAAAATCAAATGGAAAAAGCCATTGCTATCTATAAGCTCAATACACAATTATTTCCTGAGGATGGCAACAGTTGGGATTCTCTCGGAGATGCCTATTACAAAGCAAATAAAACAGATAATGCCATTGAAGCATATACAAAAGCATTGGAATTGAAACCAGCAAAAGATGATTGTTTTTGGTGTGACAATTCTTCAGAAAAACTTTCATTATTAACTAAAGTCAATGAATAAATTTTAACCCTACAATACATTTGCTTCATAAAATAAATTAATATTATGAGCGTAAAGAAAGTATTATTAGGGATGTTGATATGTGTATCTTTAGCATCCTGTTCTGTTCAACAGTTTGCAGTGAATACAGAAACACAACCCTTCGAAAATGGAGGAAAAGTGTTTGGAGAAAAGACAAAGGAATTAACCTTTAAAAAAATAAGTGATTTGCACCTACTTGGTATCAATGTTAAAGAAAGCAATGTAGAAGCACTTGTTGAACAGTTGGATGCAGAAAAGTATACCATTGAAACAAAATCTAGTCTATGGCTACGTATTCTTTCATTAGGAATAGTAGATCTCAAAACCGTAAAAGTGATTAAACGAGAAGGATAATTACCCTTGATTAATAGCAATTATTTAGATGCTCTGGGATTTATTTCTAGAGCATCCTTCTCGAAAAAAATTATTTTTTAGTCAATCGTTTTCTTATTCTACTTAAAGATTCAGGTTTTACACCTAAATAGCTAGCCAAATGATATTGAGGAATACGTTGTAATAAATCAGGTCTGGTTTCTAACAGATGTTTATAACGTTCTTCTGGGCTAGACATTATAAATTTAGCTAAAGTTTCTTGTTGCTCGCCGAAATCACTTTCTATAGACATTCTGCACAAAGCTTCATATTTTGGAACACGTTTAAATAACTCTTGCTCTTTGTTATAATTCAAAACAGCCAATCTACAGTCTTCAGCACATTCAAAATAGTGGTTAGCTGGTGTTTTGTTTTTATAGCTTTGCAATGAAGCAACAGATTCATCTTCAACATAAAACTCTGTGGTACGTTCTTCACCTTCAACAATATAATACTTTCTAACACAGCCTTCAATAACAAAATAGGAATCTCTAGAAATCTGGCCTTCTCTTAAAAGTACATCACTTTTTTTAAATGATTTAATTGGTATGCATTCAGCAAAAGCAGCAGCTTCTTCAGCAGTTAGTGAAAGGTACCTGGATATTAATTTTACAATCTCGTTTTCCATTAAGAAGGATAATACGTTAAAACAAGACTAAATTAAAAAAAGTTTGGGAACTAACCCAAACCTTTAAATCAAAAAGTAAAAAGTAATTTAAACAGTTTCAAAAAGCACTTCCATGGGCTTACGTACTTTTTGTTGCCCTATTGTGTGGTCTTCATCATGTCTATAACCTATAGGTGCAATTACAGAAGCATTTAAGCCTTGTGTATCAAGGCCTAAAATTTTATTATAAGCTTCTGGTTCAAACCCTTCCATAGGGCAAGCATCTATTTTTAATTCAGCACAAGCATTTAAAAGATTTCCAAGAGCCAAATAAGTTTGTGACTTTAACCAACTTGTTTTTTCATCAGGCGTTTTTTCGTTTAGTTTTTCTTTAATAAAATCGCCATACCCATTTAGTCGTTCCAAATCGAGATTACGAGTTTCTGCTGTTTGCTTGATAAAAGCATCAATAGCTTCGGGTGAAGCGTCTGTATAATTACAAAACACAAACAAGTGTGATGCATCAGTAATTTGGTTTTGATTCCAAGATACTGGTTTTAATTGCTGTCTTATCTCTGGATTTTCAATTATTAAAACTTTATACAGTTGTAATCCGTAAGAAGAAACAGATAATTGAACAGCTTCTTTTAATTTTTCAAGATCATTTGCTGATACTTTTTTTGAAGTATTGAATTTTTTTGTGGCATAACGCCATCGTAAATTTTTTAATAGTTCCATTTTTTATTGTGTTTTGAGTTTATAACTATGCATTGTAAAATCTTTTTCAAATCCCATTCTTTCATACATTCCTTGCGCTAGTTTTGAAGCCTGTAAAGTCGCCAAAGTAGCACCTTGCTCCATCGCTTTATTTAACACAAAGTGCATTATCTCTTTAGCATAGCCTTTTCCTCTAAAAGTTGTAGGCACGCCCAAACTGTAAATTCCAGCCACATTTTTTGTGAGATGTAATTTTACTACACCTATAGGTTTGCTTTCATCAAAAGCAATATAAAAATGTACTTTATTCATGTTTTTTATGACTAGATCTTCACTTATTACATAACCAAAGGATTGTTTAAAAATATCGCTCCAAATTTTAGCCTCATAAATTTTAGTAACCATCTTGAAGTTTAATCGTGTATGGGTCTCAAAAGGTTTTGTAAGTTTTATATGCATTCCAGGCAATGAAGATGCATGTTCTAATCCAGAATTTTTAATAAGATTATTGTTGGTTCTATCTTCATATTCAAAATCAATGAACCGCATATTAATTTGTGACGTTTCAATAAGGATTTTGATGTTTTGAAGAGTCTCTGGTGTAAGCTTTTGATTAGACCAAATTTTATTAGGCCATTCAGAATGCTGAATTCGACTATAGCCAATTGTACCATCACTTGCATAGCCATTAAAAGGTTTACTAACCGTAGCCCAAAGACTAGTTAAATTGTATATGTTATCATTTATATATTTCATAATCTTTATTTAGTATTTATAAGTACAATGCCTATTAACATTGCTAGGGTTCCCATTAGGCGTTTGGTTGTGATAGGCTCTACAGGTAAGTTGAGCCAACCATATTTTCCTGCGATTAAAGAAAAAACAAGCTGTCCACATAGCCCGAGAGCAATCATTTTAGAGATTCCAATTTTTGGAATATTATAGAAGTATATGGCGATACCTACGACACTAAACAACCCACCAATAAACCATAAGTACCATGGTACTTGGGTTGTTGTAATGTTTTGAATACTCTCTTTGCTTATTACTAACAATAATAAACACCCAAACACTACACTACTAATTGAACTTGCAATCACAGCAAGAATAGGTTGTTTTAGAGTGTTGCCCAACTGGGAATTAAATCCAGCTTGAACTGCTAAAAAAACGCCTCCTGCTAATCCTAATACTGATAGAAAAAATAGTCTCATAGCTATGGTGTTAATCTGTTATTAGTTGACAAAGCATACTTGCCTGCACCTACAAAATACATTGCAATACCAAACATCATATAGATGAAAATTAATCCTATTGACCAATCACCGTGCTCGTTTAAACTTAATATGTCTGGAAGGCTGTCCATTATAATCGCTACAAAGCAATTAATCGCGAAGACAAGTCCTGCTAATTTGGTTCTAAATCCAATAATAATGAGAATAGGTGCGATAATTTCGCCAACAAAAACGCCATAGCCTAAAAATGTTGGAAGATCATATTGTTCAAGTAAATTTTTAATGTATGCAATGCCAAAACTTAATTTGCTAATCCCATAAATGAGCATTGTTGATGCAATACTTACTCTTAATAGTAATAATCCGATGTGTTGTTTTGAGTTCATAATATGAATGTTTAAAAATTATATTTTATAAATACTCCAAAGTTTTCGAGTGTTTTTTCTGCTTTAGTAAACTGATCTAGATTTGTAGCTATTCCAGTTATAAGTTTTTCTTTTTTTATTCCTAAGCGTAGTTGCTGAATACCTCTATCTAACTCTTTTAAATTGGTATTAACAACCACAAAAAGATTGATATAGGCTTGAATATTTTTAGTCAGACTTGGCGTGTAATTCATCGTTAAGGTTTGCTCCAGAGTAAATCCGTTTTGATATGTACTACCAATTGCATAGCTTAATTTAATACTTGATGATGTATATTGGTACTGAGTGGTTAAGGTTGTAAAAGCACCAGGGTTTTTAACACCTAATGAGACATTGATCTTAAAATGTTTATTGACATTATAAGACAACATATTTCTTATAAAGAAGATATTATTCTTATCGTTAGTATACTCAGTATCAAACAATGAAACATTATTAATAGACCAGTTGTCATTAAATTTGTATCCAATAATATGTTGATAACTTATAGAGCGATTCCCTACTGTTAATTCTGGATAAAAATTAACACCTTGAGCATTGGACACCAAAAACCCAAACGTTGAAAAAAATAAAAAGTAAATAAACCGTAACATAACCCATTTATTATTTTATGGGTCAAAACTACATATGGATTAAAAGAAAAAACTTAAGGTATCTTAAGAATGAAATTAAGAGTGTTTTTTTCGCAAATAACTTAGAAATTCTGGAGTGACTCCAAGGTAGGAAGCAATAATGTATTGCGGTACGCGTTGTTCGATATCTCGATACGTTTTTCTAAAACTTTCATAGCGTTGATATGCGTCGTCACTCATACTATCAATGACGCGCTCTTGAACAGCAACATAAGCACTTTGTATTTTTAAACGGAAGAAATTTGAAATTTCAGGCACTCCAATATAGAGTTTCTCTAGTTCAATTCTCGGCAATTGTATAAGTAATGTTTTTTCTAATGCCTGAACATACATTCTAGATTTTTTTCGACTTAAATAACTGTACAAATCATTTATCCACCATTCCTCAATGCCTAATTGTAACGTGTGTTCTTGTGCATTTTCATCTAGATAATAACTACGCATACATCCTTGAACAATAAAATTCATAGTATTAGCGGTTTCTCCAGGCTTTATTAAATACTCTTTTTTACCTAGTTCTTTAAATACAATAATAGACGATAGTTTATCTGTTGCATACTCATCAAGAGTTACATCTTGATTGATGTGCTTAATAAGCAATTGTATATGTTGTTGACTATTATCCATAGAGACCTGAAAACTATTTCTTTTTAATTATTATCAAAAATACAAATTTCATATTTTTTTAAAATATCATCCATCATGTATATAAAAATTACTATTAACTCGTTGGGTGCAATTATTTAGTTTAAAGAAAGCATCATAAATATTGGTCAAGAATACTGAATTTCAGTATCTTGAAGTCGCAAAACAACCAATATTTATGTCAAATATAGTAAAAAATTATTTTAAAATTTTAGAAGTTATCAGTTCTTTGAAT
>JGI24025J20009_10001830_pt1 | contig 15792 bp, 11 predicted proteins | sample Cruoilmetagenom3_FD_20009 | JGI IMG/M metagenome (IMG submission 20009)
GTGACTTTAGTGAGCATCGCCCGAAAGTCATTGAGGTCTTTCTCAGTCTTGAGGGTTTTTGCCGCTTCGCGTGCAAAGGCTTCTAAGTCTTCTTTGTTCATAGTCTGTCTATCCTTCCCATGAGGGACTAATGATAGACAGTTACACAGTTTTAATTACAGTCTCTTTACAGGATAACACCACGCAGGATGTGTTCCTGCATATCGTTTGAAACTACCCTCACTATTCGTCTTATAAAGTCGGTATGACACTAAAGCATCCAGTGATCCTTTGTCTTTTTGGACATTGGCTGTAGCAACATATCTGTTGCGACCCTCTGTCAAACCAAAGATTCTATTGACGAACCATCGACAGTAAATGTCACATTACGAGAATTTATAAGTTGCGCGAATCCGCCCGCCTTTATTTCCTAATCGTTTTTATTTTCGCTGTAGTGCCTGCATCTGCACTTATACTCAGACTAAAAACATACGAGAGACCTGACGATGTGTTCCACGTCGGGCAAGTCACTACTGGCTTCTCTTGTGCTTCAGAAATAGGTATTAGTATAGCGAGTGCAAATATAGACGTGTAACGTAATTAGTTTCATAAGGTACTTCCTTTTTAGATTGAGCAATATGCCTAAAGCAGTTCAGACAGTACGCTAAACAAAGTAACACGCCATTGAATAATTACCCCATACAAGCATAACCATTCATCCTTGCGCAGTATCTCATTAGTTCGTTTGAGTTAGCGCATTTCACGCTCAAGCCCCTTTGTCCGCAGAGACCGGTCAGTAGTGATGCCAGGCTTTGCAACTTCCATCTTCTTCACCCACGACCGCAAGGTCTCTGGGGTATAGCCAATTTTAGAAGCAAAAACCTTAAAGAATGTCAAAAAAAAGGAGTGCAGCCTGTTATCGAGCCAAGATTCTTATTATTGTCGACTAAACATACAGCCGAACAGTTAAGGTGTAAGTAGGATAGGCACGATTAATCAAAACCGAAAACATTCCAGATACAATGCTCTCCTATCTTAAATCAACTTACATATAACTCTGTCGATACCAGTCGTTAATCTCATCGCCTGTGGTTAACCAAACATCATCGTGTTCGGCTATGTATTTAAATGCACGGGCTAAATGCTTGGCACGAAAAGGCTGCCCTACCAAAAATGTGTGCAAACATATCGGCATGATTCTCGCGTTATGCTTTCCTTCTGCATACAGAACATCAAACTGATCGATAATCATATCTCCAAACTGCTCACCGCTGACACCGATATTCATAATCGCCGGAATATCATTTAACTCTACGGTATAAGGTACGGAAATCAGATTCCCGTTTTTGACATTAAATTTAAAAGGCTGATCGTCAGCAGTAAAATCACAAAGATATTCCACACCCAACTCGGCGAGGATATCTGGCGTATTAAAAGTTTCACACAAAAACGGACCCAGCCAACCTTTGGTTTTCCTGCCCAGAGCGGTTTCCATTTCCTTTAGGACGGTGGCAATAATCTCCCGCTCTCGCTCTTCCTCTTTGCCACTGAGAAAATTCGCGGGGGCATTGTTAATGCCGTGCCCAATCCAGGCCCATCCACGTTTTTCTCCCTCTTCAATGATACGCGGATATTCTCGAATAATATCCGAGTTAAGACACACCGTGCCCCGATAACCAAATTCATCCATCATTTCCATCATGCGCCATAGGCCAACTCGATTACCGTAATCCCGCCAGCCATAATTGAGAGTGTCCGGAGTAAAACCGGCAGTGCCCGGCACCAGGGCTGTACCAGCAATATCTTCAGGAAAATGTTCAATATTAATATAAGGAACAACGGCAACCCGCTCCCCTTTAGGTAACTTAAGTGGCTCTCTGTCGATAATTGCGGAAAATTCGTAACGGCTCGTTTGTGTCAGTTGCTCGCTCACGGTGTTGCCCTCATTCTAGGATAATTCATTGTATTTATAGGGATCGAAAATAATCTATAGTTTCGGCTTTGCTCACCACATCCCCATATTTCGAATCAATATCAAACAAATTCGCTTCGTGAGGCTCAGGGTGCCGATCACCGACACACTCGCGAACAACTATGGAACGAAAGCCGTGCTGGAGGGCATCGACAGCACTAGCGCGGATACAACCACTGGTGGAACAACCTATCATGACCGCAGTATCGACACCATGAGCGATTAGGGTCGCCGCGATGCTGGTGCCAAAAAAAGCACTGGCGTAGTTCTTAGTGACAACGGTTTCCCCAGCTAACGGTAATACTTCGTCACACGTTTCAGCATAGAAATTACCTTCAATCAGACACTTTAATACCGGTGCTTTTTTAATCCAGATACCACCATCTTCAAACGTAACCGGGTTATAACGCACAATAGTATGAATAATCGGAATTTTGTTCTCGCGAGCAACGGCCAGCAGCGCTTCACTCTCCGCCACAGCCGTCACTACCCCCGGCGCAAACAAGGGTGAATCTTCCATGATATAACCTTTCATAAAATCAATAACCAGCAATGCTGGCTTGTTCCCAAAACCCAACCGGTTATCCCAAACACCTGCATAATTTTGATCTTTATTATCTATCATAATATCCGTTGCCATTTTTCCTATTACTTATCCAGCGCTTAGAATTTATCAAATGTCGCTCACTCGGCACTATTGGGAATTAGGTGCGCATAAACACCCGGAGTGTCCGCTTGATCAATGTAAGCAATATCCCAGTCTTTATAAATATTTCCCGCCAGGCCACTCATCTTGACTCCCTTATCTTGCAGCTCATCAATGGCAACTTTCATATCATCAACACCAAAGCCAATATGAAAAAACCCTTCACCTTTTTTGTCGAGGAGATCTCGTAAAAAGCCGGGGCCAGTGGGAGCCGCAAGCTCCAGGCGCGTATTACGTAGTTTAAAAATCGCTATTTCCCCACCACGCTCAGGTACCGGGCCGCGCTCAAACAAAGGAATACCCAAAAGTTTTTGATAATCTTCGATAGCTAGATCTAAATTTTCTACAACAAATGCGATGTGATGAATTGAATCTAACATAGGTTTATCCCCTCAAGGGCTTTTAGATTTCGGCAAGAACACTGGCGTTTGTGGTGGTGGAAGATGTGTTTCAACTAGGCAACGAGCTTTAATCGCTTCTATGCTGCCGCCAAAATCAAAAATTTCGATTTTCTCTCTCTCGCCTGCCATTTTTTCGCGCAGCTGAGTTGTGGCAACGCTATCAACGTCTCCACCAGAGTCGATGACTACCCCATAAGACAGAGCACCTTGGGTACTCACCAAACCTCGCTCGATATCCTGTCGAACCAACTCTGCCTCGCGTTGTAGGGGATCGCCCCAGCCTCCGCCACCCCAGGTATTGAAGTACAGAACATCGTCTTTATTTACCGTAATATTTTCACATTTTGCCGGCAGCCATTCTTCACTTCCGTTGGCACGCACCAAACGTTTTGAAGAGCGCATGCCTGGTCTACCGCCATTGACGCCCCATGGGTAAGTCAGCCAGCGATCGTCGTGAATGGCAATCGTACCTTCGGCTAGAAAACAGTAGGCCACAGAGAGTCCATTACCACCGCGATGTAAACCTGCACCACCGGAATCGGGAATATTTTCATAATGCTCTATGCGCAGAGGAAAATAGGCTTCAACAAATTCATTAGGTACGTTGGTAAAACCCGGCCACAGGGAATGACCATCGGGGCCATCACCAACCGGTCGTCCTGGAATCCCGCCAAAACCAATTTGAAATAACTGAAACCATTCGTTATTTTCATCGTAACCAGAATAAAACAAGTGCGGGCTATCGGAAAATCCGGCTGCATTCATAGCCTCCGGTGCGCTCTGCCCCAGCAAACCTCCAAGTACATCAAAAATACGACCTAGCGCATGAGTTCTACCAGATAAGGCCGCAGGAAAACGCGGCTTGAGCAAGGAACCTTCCGGAATACGAACATCGACAAGATCATAAAAACCGTCGTTAAACAAGATATGCGGGTCCACCATATTGATGGTGAAGGAGCCAAAAAACATCTTAAACATTTCTTCGTTGAGATAGAAATTAATCGAACTTTTTGCCTGAGGGTCGGTACCCTCAAAATCAAAAAATGCTTTTGAACCCTCACGCCAAAGCTTGCAGCGTATTTTATAAGGCCCCATGCCGACACCGTCATCGCAGAGGTAGTCCTCAAACACTCGAGGCTCTTCCGGGACAATCATTTCAATGATGCCCTTCATCGCAATATGATTGCGATCCAACATTACTTTCATGGTTTGATGAAAAACATCGTCGCCAAAACGTTCCGCCAGCTCAATACACCGGGTACGGGCAGTACGGCAAGCTGCCACTAAGGCCTGCAAATCAAAGCGATTCCATTGCGGTGTGCGTACATTGTGAAGAATTAACTCGAGTAAATCACTCTGTAAAACGTCTTTACGATATAGCTTGGTTGGAGGTATTCGGATACCTTCCTGAAAAATTGTTTCGGCAGCAATTGGGATACTGCCAGGCACCATACCACCGTTGTCCGACATATGCCCGAACATCGCCGACCACGCAATATGACGGCCATCCTTAAATATCGGCAACAATACTATCCAGTCTGGGAGATGGCTAACTGCACCCTGGCACATATACGGATCGTTGGTAATGAGGATATCGCCATCCTCTATATCACCATCGTAAGCTTGTAAAAAACCGTGGATAAAGGAACCAAACTGACCCACCACCATCTGGCCATCCCGATTCGCAATCATTGGAAAGCAATCGCCTTGCTCCCGGATACCCGGACTCATTGCGGTACGAAATAACACCGCATCCATTTCCTCCCGAGCATTTCGCAAACCATTTTCGATAATGTCCACTGTCACGGTATCGAGATCGCGGGTCAGGAAGGGTTTTACATTTATTTCAATGATTGTTGCGGACATGGTTACACTCCCTTAGCAGGATTAATTAACAGGTTGCCTATGGCATCAACCGTCGCCGTAAAACCAGGCAATATCACCGTCGTGGAGTCCATTTCAACAATAATTGCCGGACCCTTAACACACCGACCTTTGTCCAGTTTGTCGCGGTCTAGTATCATCGCCGAATGAGCCTTTCCCTCATACCATATTTCACTTTCATGGATACACGCCTGGTCAATATCGGAAGGGAGGTTTTCACCTCCCGACAGCGGGATTGTTCCCGGCCTAGCTCGAACGATAGCTCGCAGCATGACTAACTCATGCCCACCTTCGAGAGAAAACGTAAATAGCTGAATATGTTCGCGATCAAACTCTTCAACCAGTACATCTATTCCTTTTTCTTTCAAGCGATTTTCATCAAACTCCAATGACAATTGAAACGCTTGCCCCGCATAACGAATATCTGCCTGATACACCACCTCTTGCTCAGCCTGGGAAATGCCGTCGCGATTTAACGAATCCGCAGCTCGGTGACGCAAACTCTCCAGTTCTTCGAGGATCTCATCTATAGAAACTTCAGACAGCGTCCTGACGAAACTTCGGGACGCCTCATCCTGTACCTGAGTCGATATATCTCCATAGGCACACAGTACTCCCGGACCCGGGGGCACAATAACGGGCCACGAATTAAGCAGTTGACCCAGCGCATTAGCATGCAAGGGACCCGCCCCACCAAATCCGACCAGCGCGAACTCTCGTGGGTCAAATCCCTGCTCTACCGAGACCAGCCGCAACGCACCAAACATGGCTTCGTTGACGATACGTACGATGCCTTCGGCAGCATCCATCAATGAAACTCCCATGGCATCTGCTATTTTTTGCACGGCTGCCACAGAACGGGATTTATCAATACGCATCTCCCCGCCCAACTTAACGTCAGAGGGGAGATAACCCAATACGACGTTGGCATCTGTAACCGTAGGCTCGATGCCCCCCTTACAATAAGCTGCCGGGCCTGGCTCCGCGCCTGCACTCTGAGGGCCGACTCGCAGTGCTTTGGTTAACTCTGGTACAAATGCGATAGAGCCTCCACCAGCACCAACCGTTCGCACATCCACTGAGGGCGCACGCACTACCACATCCCTAACGCTCGTCTCGCGACGAATACGGGCACGCCCATTTTGAATCAACGCAACATCCGTTGAGGTGCCGCCCATATCGAAGGTTAAAATGTTGTCAAAACCACCTTTGGTACAAAAATAGCTTGCTCCTGCGACGCCTCCTGCCGGCCCTGACAATAGTAAATTAACTGGCGACTCAGCCGCGCCGGCCACCGAGGTTAAACCACCATCAGAGCGCAAAATAGATAAGCTCACGTCTTTCATTTTTTCCTGCAATTGACGATGCAAATTATTAATATAACCCTCGACCTCTGGGCGCACATAGGAATTAACTACAGTGGTTTCCGTTCGTTCATATTCTTGCATTTCAGGAACGACATCACTGGAAATAGAAATTGGGATATCTACAAATATTTCCTGTGCTATTTGCTTAGCCAACTGTTCATGCGCCGGATTTAAGTAGGCATTAAAAAAACAGATTGTCAGCGCTTCAACTCCACCTTTGTCATAGAGTTTCTGCAAATCAACTCGTAATTTATCGGTGTTTAACTCTCGGACAATTTCACTTTTTCCACCCACCCGCTCTTCAGCTTCTATCGTTAATTCGAGCGGAGCCAACAGTGGTTTTTTAACATAACTAACCCAACCTCCAAGCCCTCCAGGGCAAAACGAGCGGGCCACCTGCAATACATCTTTAAAACCGGACGTCGTCACCAGCCCTACTCGCGCTCCACGCCCGGTTAACACCGCATTGGTTGCGACGGTAGTGCCGTGCATGACCCGCTCAATTAACTCGGGATTAACACCCGATTTCTGGCAAATTTTTTCAACACCATTTAACACACCACGAGACGAGTCATCAGGTGTAGACGGAACTTTCGAAGTCCACACCTGACTATTTTCATCGTCCACCAGCAACAAATCGGTAAACGTACCGCCCACATCGACACCCAAACGAAATGTCATCAATAACTCCTAAGCTAAATAAAAAGACTAACGAGCCTATAACAGGCCTTTATATCTCTGACCCTGTAACCAGCGGAACGAATGCCCACCCGAGCAATTACCAGTCAAAGCTTTCACTTTTTCAACAGCCAAGACCAACTGTCCCAGATCCAGACCGGTATCAAATCCCATTTTTTCCAGCATCAAAGCCACATCTTCCGTAGCGACATTACCGGTCGCTCCCGGAGCAAAAGGACAGCCTCCCAGGCCGCCAATCGACGCATCGAATTTTCGAATTCCGGTTTTTAATGCCGCATACACATTGGCCAAGGCCATACCGCGAGTATCGTGAAAATGACAAGACAAAGTCTCCGCACTGTACGTATCCACCAGATATTGCATCAAAGTGTCTACTGTTCCCGGGTGAGCCGCTCCGATGGTATCGGCAATAATTACCTCTTGCGCTCCAGCTGTAAACATATCTTTGACAAGATCAAAGACTACCTCGGGACTAGTTTTACCTTCGAAAGGACATTCAAATGCGACGGCGACATAGGCGCGAGCTTTTATTTGATCCGCACTTGATCGCTGCAAAATAGCTCGGCAAACTTCCGTGGCGGTCTTCAAACTCATATTAATATTTTTCTGATTCATTTCCTCGGTGGCAGACAACACTACCGCCACCGATTTAGCCCCTGCCGCAATAGCCCGCTCATAACCTTTTTCATTAGGCACCAGCACCGAATAATCGATGCCGTCAACTTTCGGAAGCCCCTCGCACAACATAGCCGCACCATCCATCGCAGGAACGGCTTTGGGGGAAACAAAACTGCTTACTTCAATCGCGGACAGATTAGCGTCTATTAAACTTTGAATGATACTTAAACGCTCATCAACGTTTAATATTTTTGGTTGATTCTGCAAGCCATCGCGAGGGCCTACCTCATTTATCACTACCTTTTCTTTCATCACATCACCCAATAATCTTATCTGTACGCAATGCAGTTATTTGCTCTTCTGAATAATTTAATAACTCCGATAGCACTTCATGAGTGTCTTGTCCTAACAAAGGTGCAGGAGTAAAGGTTTCCTCTTCCACATTCGACAACTTTATGGGATTCCCCGGCCCGCTTGTGGTTTTACCATTGGGATGACTTAACTCTACGACCATATTGCGATAGCGAACCTGCTCATCACCAAGCGCCTGGCTAAAACTGTTCACCGGGGCACAAGGAATACGCTTCAGCTCTAGTTGCGCCAACCAATGCTCAGATGTGTTGGTTTTGAAAATTTCGTTAATACGGTCTTCGATAAGTTCTTTGTTAGCCAAACGGCCAGGCTGTTGAAGATACTCTTCCTTCCGAAGATCGCCACAGTCGAGAACTTCAAGCAAATTAACCCAGAAGGAATCGAAGATAACAGCAATGACTATAAAGCCATCCTGGGTTTGAAATGTATTGTAGGGCACGTGAACAAAGTGCGAATTACCTATCGGGAAAGGGTCTTCTCCAGAAAGAAAATACATAGTCGCCATATAATTGAGCATCGATATTTGCGCATCGAGCATCGAAATATCAACGTGCTGCCCTACTCCACTGGCGTGCCTTTCGTACAGCGCTGCTAAAACCCCCATCACACCAAACATTCCGCCGCCCAAATCGCCTATTGGTATCCCGGCCCGAATCGGATGCTTGCTATCGGTGCCCGTGATAGACATTCCTCCACCGTAAGCCTGCACCACCTGATCAAACGCAGTGCGTTTACTACCCGGCCCAGTGGCACCAAAACCAGTAACAGAGCACGTAACAATCCGTGGATTTATTTCCTTCAAGGTCGGGTAATCAACCTTCAATTTTTGTGTAACACCGACGCTAAAATTATCGAACACTACGTCGACTTCACGAACCAACTGATGGAATATTTCAAGTCCTTCCGCCGACTTCAAGTCGACAGCAATGCTTTTTTTGTTGCGATTTAAAGTTATAAAATAGGCTCCCATACCATCGACTGAATGATTGGGATCATTCGCCAACAAAGGTCGTGTTGCCTCGCCGTGCAATGGCTCTACCTTAATTATTTCGGCACCTAAATCAGCCAAAATCATGGTGCCATAGGGCCCAGAGAGCATATGAGTAAGATCCAGAACTTTTATTCCAGACAGGGGATTGCTCATGATATTTTCCATTCATTAAAATAAATAAAGAATTTTTTGAATACTGGGGCATCCCAGTACCGAGATAGCGACTCGAACGCCGCTACCCCGGAGTTGATGAGAGTATTATTTACCTGCTGCTTCCAGCACATTTAAACTCACGTCACTGGATTCCGTACCCGGTGTATTAAAACCGGCGGCATCGTAGTGAACAAAAACTGTTGCGTGCCGACGCTTAAAGTCAATGGTGTGGCCCTGATTAGAAATCAAAGCCGATCCACCATCCCTAGCTGTCAAAGAGCTCGCATTGAACAGGAGTATTTTCCATAGCTCACCATTCTTGTCGTAGTTTTCACCCATTAACATCACTCCGGCATCGGGATCGTAGTACATAATTTTTTTACTATAGGGGTGCTCTTCTGGCATGGTCGCCTCTATGACGTAGACCTCACGTGGCTCCCAGTCATCAATAGGGTTCCAGTAGGGAGGCTTGGACAAATCAACCGTTGGATAGATAGCTTGCTCGGTTTTTTCATCCGGGTGCCAGGCTGGCCAACGGCTATGGACAACGCCAAAGATGGTACGTTTGCCCAGTACTTTATAGGCTGGATACCAGGCCGGATTCGCCGACATAACATCGATCTCATCCTGCAATTGATCCGTGCCACCGATAGGGTCTGACCAAGCCCCACCGGAAAGACGACGGGTACGACGCACACTGCGCAGATAAACCCAGGAGTCATCGAAGCGACCATCGTTATAGCGCACCGTATAGGTACCAATGCCAGCAATGTCTTTCGGATAATGGGCAAACAGTAACTGTTTCCATGCCACACTACCGTCGCCTTCTACAGGGTCACCCGAGAGCTTCCCTTCAAGAAAGTATCGAATCAAAGCCCAGTGTTGTACCCGCTCAATACCTTTATCCCCATCGATAAACAGGAAGGCAAATTTCGGATAATCCTGCAAAGTTCCGCGTGGCCAACCACCGCTCTTATCATGGTTCCACATCAGCTTTAAACCCGCCTGAGGATCATTTAAATCCACGTTTGGGAATGGTCGCCCGGCTTTGTAATTAACCGGCGTTCTGGTCTCTGGGTCGATACTAACCGTACCGGCATACTTCTCTGTCGCCTCTTCCCAGCCCGGTGATTTTGGAATGGATTCAGAATGGCGCAAAGGCATGGTCAAACCATGTTCACGAATCATCCACTCTTGTTTTTCGGTCAACATACTACCGATAGTTTTGCCTTCAAAGGTATCATTTTTAATCTGATCCAGATTCGCCGCACTAATCACCGTGCCCGGCTGTACGTCGGCAGCCATGCTATGCGCACTTAGCGTCAACATCACGCCGATCAAGCCCACTTTATATTTACTTTTCATCATCGTTTTCATTATTAGTGCTCCTCAATTCTAAAATTGATACGTTATACGAACTGACAGCTGATCGTTGTTAGAGTAATAGCCAAATAGATTGGTCTCATCACTCCCGTTCCCGCTAGGATCAGTATCACCGTCATCAAAGAAAATATCCGCCTCGACCCTCACACGCCAGTGATCGCCATAAGCAAAGTTAATACTGGGGATAACAAAGCCACCGCCGTAGGACAGGTCATAACCCGCCGCCAACTCCGGTTTGATGCGATCGTAGTTGTAGTAGTTCAACATCATCAAAGTAATGACGGTGGAGTGCTCTTTTTTCTTAGCCGCATATCCAGCAAGATCAACAATATCGTCGTCTTCGTCAAAACCCGTTAGCCAGGTATCGAAAACCTGTATAGATACTAATGACGGCCGACTGGTGCCAAGAACCCCACTCAAATCCATCTGCTTATCCATACGGATCATACTGCGCAATACGTCTTTTTCGACTATTCCTGCAAAACCAGGAAGAAAAAAATCAGAACCAAAGTTATAAGGCTTGTCTTTGGTATAGGCAAATTCCGCGCTCCATACCGCATCGGTCATATCCGAATAGGTACTCAGGGTTAGACCTACAGTCTCCACTTCCGGATAGATAAACTCTGCGAACATAGTGTCAGCATCGCCCTTGTACGGATTTCCCGCGAAATTAACCACTGGATCCGTATTAAAGCCGGTAAGATAGGCCAGAGAGTAGTTGAAATCACCCCAAACACCAGACCAGCGCGCACCGTAAGTCACATCATCAGTGTCACCTTCTTTATGGTCGTAGTTATATTTGATCCCAAACCCACGTAAAAAATCTACGCCCTTGTTTGGTTGGTTTGCCCAACGACCACCAAATAAATCATAGGTAGTACCAATATCCTCGTCCTCATCCCAACCTGGACGCACCAACAGTTGTAAAGCTCCGCCCAAGGAAGGCATTTGAATAACGGTATTTAGCATAATCAAGGGCTTGCGTATCTCTTCATTTTCTACTTCGACAAAAGAGCGCCAGCTGTAATCAAAACCATGAATAATATCTAGGCCAGTGAAAAAATCGGTCTCACCCCAGGCCACCTGTTGTTTACCAAAATTCACGGCAATATTTTTGGTGGGGTTAATTGTAAAAACTGCTTCACGAATTTCTTCGTTATTATAGTGGCTCATTAAATCATCCGTGCCACGAAGATCTTCAACCCGATCCAGATAGCTGGTTTCAATTTCGCGCTCCGCGCGGGTCACAATATGGTAGCCAATGGCACCGAGTTTTCCATCAAAATCCAGGCGTAATGTAGTTCGAGCCATCGACACATCAAATTTGTCATCCTCCGACGTCTCTGGCTGATCTTCGAGATTGAACGAAAAGTGCTGCCGCACGTAACCACTCACTTCCAAACTGCTTGCGTGTACCGCACCTGCCGCGAACATAGTTAGCACCACCAACGCAGTCGATCCGCTCGCTTTTATTTTAAAAATTTTCATTGTTTATCCCACTCTTTATTAATAGGTTTTGCCGTTAATTTATTGAGTATTTACTTAGATATCACAGATGTCTTCTCTTCCAATAGAGCATTGGACTTCCCTTCCCGCTCCACATCTGAAAAAATAAATGCAGGGCGAAATACATAAGCCATGGCCGGCATAATAAACAGGGCACTAAGGGCCGAAACAAACAGCCATAACGAAATTAATAATCCCATTTCCGCCTGAAAACGCAGCGAAGAAACGGTCCACAGCATGACACTAACCACCAATGTCCCACCGGTAACCAGAACACCAAAACCAGCGCTGTGAAGAGATTTTGTCACCGCGCGAACGAAATCATTGTGCTTTTCTAATTCTTCTTTAATACCATCAATAATATAAAATGAATAATCCACACCCAGACCAATGCCAAGCGCCACTACCGGCACGGTATTAATATTCATGCCTATATCATTAAGGGCCATGTACATAAATGTTAAGGTGTTTGCCAACAACACGGGAACCATAAAAAACATCCCCGCTACAGACGATCTATACACCACTGCACAACAAACCACCACGACCAACAAAGCTAGAGCAATAGCTTCTATCTGTCCAGCGAGCAATACTTCGTTAACTGCTCCCAATACACCAACAAGACCACCAGCAAGCTGATAACTTGCGTGCTCCATAGGATTTTCCATCGCAAATTCTTTTACACGGCTAATAGCCGTGCGGATCGTTGCACCTTTGTGGTCGCGAAAAAATAACGTTACAGCACCATTTTGATATTGCCCGTCAGAAAACCGTTCGAGATCACCAGGTTCACTACCGGCAAGATACAAATACATTAACTCGCCGTTTTCTAGCTTGGAGCCACCGAGTTCTTCATAGCGCGGATTGCCCTCATAAAGCGTACCCTTAACCGCAGAAAGAACGTTAACGAAAGACAGAGTTCCACCAATTTCGGGTTGAGCCTCCATGAAACGCTGGAATTTGTCCATCTGAGCCAGCACCTCAGGCTCTTTTAAACTATCGGTTTTTTCGCCGCGAAACACGACAAACATTCGATCGGCACCTAGGAATTTTTCATTAATGGCCTTCGCATCCAAATTAAATGTAGAATCTGCCCATAGAATCGGAGAGCCGGGCTGGGCATCGCCCACTTCAATTTTAAAGGCGAAAATAAGGGAAATCACAAAAATACCAGCCGCCCCAAACAAAACAAAATATCGAGCTCGAGTGGTGACTACCACAACGCATAAATCGAGTACCGCATGCAGAGCTCTACCGACATTAAAGGGATGCGCGTAACGAGTACCCGTGCTTAACCACGACAATAAAACCGGAGTCAAAACTACCGCAGCAACGGAGATTGTCGCTACCCATATCGCTCCGATAATAGCGACTTTTTGCAGAAGAGGTATCGGGGTCAAAACCACAACCAGAATAGCTCCAGCGTCTGCAACGACACCAAGCATCCCTGGCCGAAACAGTTCGGCCATACTGACCCTGGCAGCAAGTTTTGGTACTACAGCGCCATCGGCTACGACATCGTCGAACCGCGTAACCAACTGTACCGAATGGGAAATCGAACGTGCCGTTATCAAAAACGCAACTACGACGATCAAAGGATCAAAGTTAAAGCCCAGTAAACTACCAATTCCCAATGCCCAAATCGAGCTTACCAAGCCTGCCAACAAAGGTAGCAAGGTACCACGCCAGGTCCGCGTGAGAATAAATAGAATTGCGATTAATCCTAGCACCGTCAGCAGAGAAATACCGATAGTTTCTGGTAAATAATGACGCACCCAACCGTAAAGGATTGGCTCACCAAAAATCCGTGCGTGAACACCGTCACCTTCAATTTCTACCAGTAACTCAGCCACCTCCTTAAAGACAGTTTCGTAATCAACCAAATGATCGATAAAATCGACTGTTATTAATGTCGATTTTAAGTCTGGAGAAACGTAACTTCCGTAAACCAAAGGATTATTCAGCACGGATTCGCGTAGCTGTTCCAGCCCATCCTGAGTGTCTGGTACTTCCGGCCACATCAAAGGTATCGCTTCGATACCGTAGGTAGACGCTCTAATTTCCTTGAGCTTCTTCGAGGCCAGGGAAACGATTTGAAATTGATTAACAGCACTTACTCGTTGCAAATCACGCGTAATTTTTTGAATTTTTTGCAGCACAGAGAATTGAAAAATATCTCCTTCTTCCACCTCCAGCATAATGCTGACCATGTTGGAACCGCCAAAGGTGTCCTTAAATTCCCTGTGGGTTTCTACATAAGGATGGGTTTGTGGCAACATGTCGCTAAATACCGTTTTCACTTCCACCTGAGCCGCAAAGACCGCAAAAATTGCAGTTAACGCCGCTATTACGGCAACTACCAATACACGCTGCTTAATACAGAAAGCTGCAAATTTTGTTACCGCGTTTTCCATCTACAATATTACCTTAATTTTTAAAGTGTAATTAATTTTATAATTTGAGCCATTGCGTACGGTCATAAATACCAACTGATGCTCCAGTGATATAGAATTTCTTATCTACTCGAGTTACTTCAGTGTGCCACGCAAGATCCTGCCCAGAAAGGCGCTTAGCCTGCCAAACACCAGTCGAACCAGCCGACACTAGAGCAATATTTTTATTGCCCACAGCAAGCCAACCATTCGCGCTACCGGCCACATCAAACAGATGCTCTTCGGTAATTTTTTCCTGAAGCTCCCAGCTCTCCCCTCCGTCGCTGGTAGTCAAAATCACGCCCTCTAGACCCACCACAACTCCGTTGAGGGAATCGCGAAACTCTATCCCAGTAAGACTGCTTTCTACCGGGCTAGTGATTTCCTGCCATGTAACTCCATCGTCCATGCTTTTCAATAAACGGCCAAACTCACCTACCACCCAAAAAATGTCACCATTAACGCCTACATCGTTCCAGGCCACATCCTCCTCCGCCCTCAAACGACGCCAATGCCTACCGAAATCGTCGGATATCAAAATTGCACCCATAGCACCTACTGCGATAGCACGCCCTTCGGCAATAGCCATCACGCGGATTAGCTTGTTAAATACCTCAGATTTTGGTGCCTCCGCCAACTCCCAGTGAGCCCCTCCATCCTCAGTCACCAGCACAATGCCATCATTACCAACCGCCACCGCTTTATTCACATCCCAGGCCGCAACATCCTGTAAATGCAATGGCGTAGATGTCTTTTGTATAAGCCAGGTTTTACCAAGGTCTGTACTAAGAACTACCTTGCCATTATTTCCTGCCAACCAAATATGTTTGGGTTCAGGCACCGCTATACCATAAAAACGGTCTCGACCTTCGCGGGCTGAAGGCGTAACGGCTTCGCCAAAAGATTGCGGTTTAATAAATAGCGCTGCCCCCAAAAGGAGAACGATAATCATCCAAGGCATCACCGCCAAAACAACTGAACTAAGTTTTCCCATACTGCTCTCGTACCTTTTATACGCTACGGATATACCACCTGCCGTCGCCGCTGTTTCCATTGCATTTACGGCATTTGGCTCGCGGTTATTGCGAGCACTTTAATATACTCAGCATAAATTTTTGTTTTATTTACCTATTACCATGAACCATAACTGTCATATCGACCAGGTTAATGCAAATCTGATGCCAAAACTTTCAACACACCAAAACCCCCTCTAACTCATTGATTAGATTAGATATATTTATCAATTTCAATTCATGGAAGGTCCAGCCTTAATATTTACGAAATAAAAATGTTTCAATCATGTTTCAATCATGTTTCAATCATGTTTCA
>JGI24025J20009_10001831_pt1 | contig 15790 bp, 6 predicted proteins | sample Cruoilmetagenom3_FD_20009 | JGI IMG/M metagenome (IMG submission 20009)
CACACCAAACGAGGTGTGTAGTGGCGGTTGTAGCTCAGTTGGTAGAGCCCCGGATTGTGATTCCGGTTGTCGCGGGTTCAAGCCCCGTCAATCGCCCCATTCTTTTCCTTTTGTTCCTGTTTTATCCCCAGTTCGTTTTTAAATTTAAATTTGCTCATCTATCCTACTTTACCTAATACCTTACTTGATCAGATACTAAATTAGTTTGCTGTTTACAATCGCACAATAATGCACCAATATACTTTACATATAAACAGAAAGTGTTACCTTATTAACGTTTAATAGCATTTAGTATTAGCAAACCACCACTTCTTCTTGGGATATTCTAACGAGCATGATCAAACACGCTATTTTTATTTTATTACTTGGTTACCTTTCTTTTGCTAGCTTGAATGCAAAAGCCCAAAATAATATTTCCTATGTAAAGCTACTTGGTGAACTGCAATATTTAATTTCGCAAAAGCAATTTGATGAAGCATACAAAAGCAGTCAAAAACACTATAAATATTTGGGCGAACCTGATTTTGACTACTTGCTTGGGGTTTCAGCACTAAATTCTGGTCTTTCTGCTCCGGCGGTATTTGCTTTTGAGCGAGTAATAGAAGCAAAACCACAGTGGTATGAGGCACGTTTATATTTAGTAAAATCTTATATTGCTGCCAATAATTTACCTGCAGCTAACGCTCAAGCGAATGTATTAATTAATACTGATACTTCACCAGAGGGTGTAAAAAAAGCGGCTCGTTCTTTATTAGCAACATCACAGCACAAGCAGCGCTTAACAGAGCGTACATATGATCAGAGCATTGAGCTTGCATATGGTGTAGATGGTAACGTTAATGCAGGCACCTCTGAGGATACAATTTTAATCCCTAATTTGGGTGAGTTTTTACTATCACCAGAAAGTAAAAGCACTGACGATAATTATATAAAGCTAAATTATAAAGGGCGGTACTTTCACCCCATTGATCAGCGAAGCTCTTTTGCTTTAGGTGTAAATACCGATTGGTATAAATTTAATGAGCTATCTGAATATGACCGTATTAATACCAATATATCAGGTCGATACCAACAAAAGATAAATGATAACACCCTGTGGTATTTGCAAGCTGGTATTACGCCTTTACTGTTAGATGGCGAGCTATACAGAACCGAGTCATCATTAACAAGTGGAGCTAGTTACCAATTTAATAAACAATTAAGTGTATTTGGAGCGCTATCAATTGGCCTTATGAATAATACATTTGACGAGAAACTAGATAACTCCTTTTACACTCTTAATATAGGTGCAAGTTATCTATCTCAAAAATGGTACCAAAGCGTTAGCGCAAACTTTAAAAATGAAAGCGCTAACATTGACGAAGGTGAGTTTAATGCAAGAAGCATTAGCGGAATTTATTACCAAATAAATGCATTACTTAGCCAACAATGGCAAGTCTCTGCACAAACAGGGTATCAATGGATTGAATATCAGGATGAGCACCCGCTATTTCTTCAAGAGCGAAGCGATGACCTATTGATACTTTCTAGCTCGTTACGCTACTTAGTTAATAAAAGTTTAGCGTTGCAATTAGCATTGAACTATCAAGACAAAACCAGTGATATTTCTTTGTTCGAATACGATCGCTTTGATACCAATATAAGCGCAAGTTACTCATTCTAATTAAGGTACTTATGAAACATTTAATTCCGGTATTAACCACCTTACTTTGTGTGAGTTTTTATTCTCAAGCGAGCACAACTGTTGCAGGAAAAACTATTTTAGCTCGGGGCGCTGTACTTGCTACAGATGCCGAATCCGCCCAACAACGAACACTTAAGCGACGCGACACGGTATATGGCGTTGATAAAATAACGACTGGCGAAAAAAGCAAAGCGCAATTTTCAATGTCTGATGGCGGCTTAATTGCATTAAAAGAAAACTCTGAGCTAAATATTGCTAACTATGAATTTAATACAACGACTCAGCAAGGCTCTGCCTCTATTGAGCTAATAAAAGGCGGGCTGCGCTCTATTTCGGGTGTTATTAAAAAAAATGGTGGCGCGTACAGTGTTAAAACACCGGTTGGATCAATTGGTATTCGCGGTACCCATTTTGAACTACAGCTTATAGATGGTGATATGTATGTAGCTGTTTGGGATGGCGCAATAGATTTAACACTAGAAGATCAAAGCGTTGTATCCCTTGGCAGTAATGAGCCTTTTTCTTTTGCGCAGGTTACCTCATTAGGGCGCGTGATTAAAACAACTCAGGCACCTGCTGTTTTTACCCAAACCATAGCGACTATTAGTGATGACACAAGTGCTGAGCAACCAACAGAGCAGCAATCAATAGTACAAAACAATACTTCAGAAAAAACGACAGATGCCGATATATCAATAACTGATGTTTATGCTCAGCAGCAATTTCAGGCGGTAAATGATGCAACCTTAATAGACCAAATCGCGCAGCGCCAAGGTGTTTTTAATTACCAAGCAACCAGCTTTGATGTGTCGTCGAGCCTAGGAGAAGTCAGTGATTTTTCTATGTCTATGTCGGTAGATTTTGACAACGGCACAGTTCCCGATGGTGAAATTAGCTTTAATGATGCTGGCGGCAACTGGTACGCAGCTTACAGCGGCTTAATTGATTTAACCAAACTAGATTTAGCCGTTACATTTGCTTCTCATAACAACAATAAAGCAACTGGCCAAATTGATGCTGTGTTTTTAAATGACATAGATACCATCACGGGTGATTTTAGCCTTAGTGAAATTAATAATCCTGCTGTAAATGCCGGTGGCGACTTTAGATTAGAACCTTAAGTAACCTGCACAGTAGGTAATAATTTTCTTAACTAGTATTCAGGTTAAGTAATTTGAATATAAAGCTTTTTATTGGAGTATGTAGAATGACAGCAAAGAACCTTTTTTTGCTCGGTTCAATGGTTTTTTTGCTTAGTGCATGTGGAGGCTCCGATGAGACAGCTCAACAAGACTCAGAACAGCTACCTGTAGAACAAGTTACACCCACCCCTTCTGCTACACCGATAAACCTTACAGGTATAACGGGTGACTCTGTTGTTACTAAAACACAGGTGTCGGGTGCCGTGGCCTCTAGCAGAGGGGTTGTAGGCACAACGGTTGCAAACTCTCAGGCTACAATAACTCTTTCACAAATTAATGAAGTTATACAAGGCAATATCACTTTTTTACTTAGCGTGTCTGATCCCGATGGCATTAGCGCAGTAAATTTAGTACTGCCGAGTGTAAATAAAAGCCTAGCACTTTGCACACAAGCATGTGGAACAGATTTTGAGCAGTCGGTTATAGGGTTGAGCCCTTACTTTTATGGCGTTGATCCTGGTGATCTACGCTTAGAGATATGGATCACCGATAACCTTAACAACCAGGCACTTGCAGACGCAGTGACGGCTAATTGGCAACCCTACCAAATAGAAGGCACAACAGCACAGCGAGACGGACAAACGATTGATTTAGCGTGGCAAGAAAACGAAAACTTAAACCGCTACAATATTTACTTAGCAACCGAAGCAGGCATTACCACCAGCAATATAAATACGCTAGAAAATGGCCAGCAGTTTTTAAGTGTATCTGGCTCTAGCTTTAGTGTAGACAACCTATTAGCTGATAAAAGCTATCAAGTTTTAATAACTGGTGTAGATGGCAGTGGTGAAAGTGGCTTTGCTGAGTTAATTAACGTAGCACCGCAAGGAGGAGAGCTAAACTTTGCGCCAAAAGCGGTAAACGATCAATTTTTAGTTAATGAAGATCAAGCCTTGCAAGGCAACGTTTTAACTAACGACACTGATGAGTACCAAGGAGAGCTATATATAAACACAACCCCTTTGGTTACCCCTCAGCATGGCAGTATTTCACTCAGCGAAAGCGGTGATTTTACTTATACCCCGCGAGCTAACTTTAACGGCATTGATGCATTTAGTTACCAAGTAATTAATGAACTTGGGATGACAGATACCGGTATTGTAGAAATAACGATTAATGCTGTAAACGATGCCCCCATAGCCCTTAATAACACATACAGTATAAGTGCTGCCGGAACGTTATTAGTTGGCGCCCCCGGCTTATTAAATAACGACAGCGATATAGACCAAGATCTACTCACTCTAGATACAACGCCTGTTAGCCTACCGAGTAAGGGTACTCTCACACTTGTTGCTGATGGCAGCTTTGAATATGTAGGTAGTGCAAATATGCAAGGCACTGATAGTTTTCAGTACCGTATTTTTGATGCTCAAGGTGCTGAGGCTATTGCAAGTGTTACAATTAATGCACTGGATCAAAATAGCCCGCCTACTGCTGCAAACGATAGCTATAGTGTAGATGAAGATACCACACTTGTAGTTGATGCAAGCCAGGGTTTAATTGCTAACGACACAGACCCTAATAATGATACTTTCATCATTGATGATACTTATCTTATTTCACCTGCCCATGGGCAATTGCAATTGGCTACCGATGGTAGTTTTTCATATATTCCTGATGCTAACTACTACGGTATCGATGAATTTCAATACCAAGTGATCGACACTTTCGGTGCCACGGCCACTGCAACGGCAACACTCACAATAAATAGTACGCCTGATACCCCTAATGCTCAAAATGATGAATACCAATTTCAGTATAATCAAACACTGGTTATTTCAGCTGAAAATGGCTTACTTAAAAACGATGTAAACATAGAGCCAGGTAATCTCACCGTTAACACCACTCCCGTAGTTAACGTACAAAGCGGTACTTTGGCACTTAACGTTGATGGGTCATTTTCCTATCAACCCGATTCAGACGCATTAGATGTTGATAGTTTTACTTATTCAGTTTCAAATGAACAAGGGTTAACATCCACAGCACAAGTTGTATTAAGTAAAACTGGGTCTAACTCCCCTGCTGAAGCTAATGACGATGAATATACGTTATTAGAAGACAGCCCAGCTACTTTGTTAAACGTATTAGAAAACGATACCGATGCCAACGGCGATACACTTACCCTTACTAATGTTACAAATACAATCGGCAGCGCACGCATTGTAAACAATAGAATTGAGTATACACCTGAGCCCAATTACTTTGGTGAAGTAACTCTAAACTATACGATTTCTGATGGCATTGCAGATGGCACGCCAGCTCAAAGTAGCGCAATAGCCACCCTCATTATTATACCGGTTAACGATGCCCCCATTGCGGTGGCTGATAGCGCCGCAATGCAAGAAGATGGATCGCCAATTTTAGTTGATGTGCTTGCCAACGATACTGATATAGACAGTGATAATTTAACTATAACAAGTGTTGGCACCGAATTTGGCTCAGCCAGTATTGTTGATAATAAAATTCAGTATAGCTCTGCACCTAACACTCATGGCGTGGCAGTTGTATCGTACAGTGTATCCGATAACAACGGCGCAGAAGCAACGGCTAATTTACAAGTAACCATTTCGCCAGTTAATGATGCACCCATAGCAACTGCCGATAGCATTACCATTACAGAAGACGCTACTGCTACCTTAATAAATGTATTAAGTAACGACACAGACATAGATGGTGATACCTTAACTCTTAGCTCTGCTAGCAGTGATATTGGCAGTGTCTCAATTGTAAATTCTCAAATTCAATATACCCCTGCAGAAAACGATAATGGCACTGCAACAGTCAGCTATACAATAACCGATGGTACGCAAAGTGCTTCGGGGATACTTACAGTAACAATCACCTCTGTTAATGATACGCCGGTAGCAAACCCTGATACCGCAACCATTTTAGAAGATGCTGCGCCAACGAGTATTAACGTGATAGCTAACGACACAGATGTAGACAACGACCCCCTTGCTATTAGCACTGCAAGTGCAAGCATCGGCTCAGTATCGGTGTCTGGCAGTAACCTAGTTTACACACCTGAGGCAAACTTTAACGGCCAAGCCGTTGTAAATTACACACTTACTGACGGCACGACTACCGCCGCAGGTGTGCTTACGGTAGCGGTAACAGCAGTTAACGATGCACCTGTTGCTAATCCCGACTCAGCGACTATTCTAGAAGATGCTGCAGCAACAAATATTAACGTACTTGGCAATGATACAGATGAAGAAAACGACGCTCTTTCTATTAGTGCGCTAACGACCACATCAGGTGCAGTTACAAGTACAGGTAATGATGTAATCTTCACGTCTGAGGCTAATTTTAATGGCCAAGTAACGGTAAATTATACCCTAAGTGATGGTACTGATACGGCTATGGGCGTACTAACAATAACTGTAACGCCCGTTAACGATGCCCCAATTGCAAACCCTGATACCGCAACCATTTTAGAAGATGCCGTAACAACAAACATTAATGTATTAAGTAACGACACAGACCCTGAAAATGACTCGCTCACGATAAGCGAGGCAAGTACCAATACTGGTAGCGTATCGGTAGTCGGTAGCAACCTTGCTTATACTCCAGAGGCCGATTTTAACGGCCAAGCAGTTATAAATTACACCCTAAGTGATGGCACCGATACAGCCTCTGGGGTACTTAATATTACGGTTACACCTGTGAACGATTCGCCAGTTGCCAACCCTGATACAGCCGCAATAAATGAAGACAGCTCGACTACTGTAAATGTAGTGGCTAATGATACTGACACTGAGGGCGACTCACTCACTATTACCACGGTTTCTGCTGACTCAGGAAGCGCAACCATTGTGGCTAATCAAATACAATATACACCGCAAACTGATTATAACGGCACTGCAGTTGTTACCTATACAATTAGTGATGGCGAGGCGGCTACATCAGCTACACTTAATATCACAATCAATTCAGTGAACGATGCGCCGGTAGCAAACCCAGATACTGCCACTATTTTAGAAGATGCCGCAGCAACAAATATTAATGTGTTGGGCAACGACACTGATGTAGAAAACGATACACTTTCTATTAGTGCTGTAACTGCCACATCGGGCACGGTAACAAGCTCTGCAAGTGATGTAATTTATACTCCAGATGCAAACTTTAATGGTCAAGCCACTATAAATTACACCCTAACTGATGGCACTGATACAGCCAATGGCGTGTTAACTATTACGGTTACCCCAGTGAACGATGCGCCAGTTGCCAACCCAGATACTGCCACTATTTTAGAAGATGCCGCAGCAACAAATATTAATGTGTTGGGCAACGACACCGATGTAGAAAACAATACACTTTCTATTAGTGCTGTAACTGCCACATCGGGAACAGTAACAAGCTCTGCAGGTGATGTAATTTATACTCCAGAGGCAAACTTTAGCGGTCAAGCTACTATAAATTACACCCTAAGTGATGGCACCGATACAGCCAATGGCGTGTTAACTATTATGGTTACCCCAGTGAACGATGCGCCAGTTGCCAACCCAGATACTACCACCATTTTAGAAGATGCCTCAGCAACTAGTATAAATGTATTGAGCAACGATACGGATGAAGAAAACGATACACTTTCTATTAGTGCTGTAACTGCCACATCGGGCACGGTGACAAGCTCTGCAGGTGATGTAATTTATACCCCAGATGCAAACTTTAGTGGTCAAGCTACTATAAATTACACCCTAAGTGATGGCACCGATACAGCCAATGGCGTGTTAACTATTACGGTAACCCCAGTGAACGACGCACCTGTTGCAAACCCTGATACTGCCACTATTTTAGAAGATGCCGCAGCAACAAATATAAATGTGCTGAGCAACGATACAGATATAGAAAACGATACTCTTTCTATTACTTCGGTAAATGCTGATGTTGGCGCCATTTCTAGCTCTGGTGCTAACGTTGTTTACACGCCAGAAGCTAACTTTAATGGCCAAGTAATCGTAAATTATATCCTAAGCGATGGTACAGACACTGCTGCGGGAACATTAACCATTAATGTAACCCCTTTAAATGATGCGCCTGTAGCGCAACCTGATACAGCAACTATCAATGAAGATGCTCCCGAAACAACCATTGACGTTATAAGCAACGACACCGATGCAGATGCAACCGATACCCTAGCTATAACAGCCGTTACAGCGGATATTGGTACAGCGAGCGTTGAAAATAATGAAATTAAATATACCCCCGCCTTAAACAACGAAAGCACAGCAACACTCACCTACACGTTAAGTGATGGTGCTGATGAGGTGCAAGGTAATTTAACCATTACAATTGTAGCAATTAACGATGCTCCAACGGCAGTAAACCAAACTTTTGCTATTGGTGAAAATGCCACTGATGGAGAAACAATTGGTACTATAACAGCGTCTGATATTGAAAATGACACCCTTACATTTAGCCTAAGCGGTGGCGAAACCTCATTATTTAATATTGATAGCAATAGCGGGTTGTTAACCGTAAATGGCAACAGTGCCTTTAATTTTGAAACAGCTACACAGCACACAGTTAATATAGATATTACCGATAACGGCTCTCCAAATGAAACCACCACAATAACCATTAATGTGAATATTACGGATGAAGAAGACCCATTAATTCCTGTAGAAGATGATACATTTGGACGAGCGATTAGCGAACAGTTAGATCTTTCGAGCGTTTTTTCAAATGGTGAATTTAACGATAGCATTGAGCTTAACACTAACCTTTATTTTGTAGGTTACAATAACAACACAGATACAGATATCGTTGTTGTTTCTTATACCAATACGGGCGATTTAAACACTGCATTTAATAGCAGCGGCTTTAAAACGATAGATTTTGGTGAAGATGAAACAGGCACAGCTATTATCTCTGGTAATGGCGAGTTATTTATAGGTTATTCAAGCTTTAATGGCTCAGAAACTGAAGCATGTTTATTAAAAATGAGTGCTGCAGGCGTTATAAGTACTAACTCTGGCGACGCTAACAGCGGTACTAAATGTACAACACTGGCTAGTGAATCTGTAATAAACGACCTTGAGTTCACCGACAATAAAATACAAGGTGTTGGCTACTCGGTAAATGGTTCAGACAAAGACAGTTTATTTCTTAAATTTGATGTATCGACCCTCGCTTATGAATCAGGCAGCCCAGGTATAGTAGATGTAAGTGGCCAGAACCTGGATGATGAATCGCACGCTATTAAAAACTTAGGTAACTCTAATTTACTTGTAGTGGGCAGCGCCATAGGTGAAGAAGGTGATTTAGATGCAACCATCAGATACCTTATTCCTGATGGCAATAATAACGGAAGTTTTAACTCTGGCGATGCGCTTATATTAGATTTATCGGACGAAGAAGGTGACGATGAGCTACTTGCAGTTGGCGGAGTAGACGCAGCTAATTTTAATGCCTTTTTAGGGGGATATATTACTCGCTCTTCAGGTGAGAAAGAGGCTGTAATGATCTCAATTGATAACAATGGCAATATTGATGAGAATATAGGGGATGAAGGAATCGCCGTATACAATATTGATGAAAACTCGGGTTCTGCTAATGGCGGCGCACAAATAACGGGTGTGCAATACGCCCCTATGAGTAATCAACTAATTCTCTCAGGTACTACAGGTGTGGAAGCCTCTGGTGATACCCAAAACGAGCAACTATTTTCGGCGCGAGTATCTATATCTGATGGCGCGCTTGACACTAGCTACGGCAATGCAGGCATAAACATCGTCTCTAACGTTATCAGTCATCAATCTGCTAATGCATCAACTATTGATGAAAATGACACTCTGTGGCTATCAGGCAGATTTAACGATTCATCTAATGAGCCTTTTGTAACGTCAATAACGAGTGATGCAAATTTAAACACCGACTTTGCAATAAATGGCTATACAAGTATAAATGACTTAAGTGTTAGCTCAGACGACTTATCGATGAATGTATTGCAGCTACAAAACGGCGTGCAAGCCAATAAATTTTTAAGTGCCTCTATTGCACAACTTAATACTAATAATAAGCTAGTGCTCACTCGCTATACCAGTGCAGGCATTATTGATACCAGCTTTAGCCTTGATGGTAGTAAAGCCTTAAATATTGATGTTGCGTTTAAAACCATTACTTTAAAAGAGCTTAGCGATGGCAGCATCATTATTGCGGGTACACTCATAAACGGTTTAAACGAAGAAGGCTTTATAGCAAAAGTAGACCAGGACGGTAACCTAGATGAAAGCTTTGCCAGCGAAGGTATTTATACCACTGTAGATATATTAAATATCAATATTAACTTTGCAGATGTTGCAGTAGATAGCAGCGGCTATATTGTTGCTGTAGGCTCTTCGACTAATGCTTTAAGCGTAACAAGATCGTTTGCAACGATGTTAAAAAGCGATGGTAAATTAGAAAATAGCTTTGGTACAAGCGGTACTTATTACGGCAGCGTAAATGAGTTTTTTGAAACACTCTATATAGATACAAATAAAGATATATATATTGCAGGCAAGCAAGTATCTGGCAGTGACTCGCAATTAATAATGTTGAAAATAGACGATGATGCTAACGCGCTATTTAGCTATACAGATAGCCGCTCTTCGACAGATATTAGTAATAGAGCAGCAAAAATACTCACCGATAGTGCGGCAAATCTCTATTTAGTTGCTAATGGAGGCACTACGCCAAACCAAGCGGTGATCATCAAGTTACAACCAGATGGAACTGAAGATACAAGCTTTGCCACTAGTGGTGTTGGGCAATATCAATTAGCATCAAGTTCTGATACTAAAGTTACCGATGCGGTGATTGATACTACAGGTAATATAATTTTATCAGGCATGAGTGATTCTAAAGGGATGATTGCCCGCATATTAGCTAATGGCACTATCGACACCTTATTTGGAGAAAATACGCTTGGTTATTATCAGGCTAATCAATGCGATGGCACACATCAGTTTACATCAATGCTTTTACAAACAGATACCCAAGTGGTACTTAGCAGTACATGCTTTGATAATGCCTCTAATAATGTCAGTTTATCTAAGTTTAACTTTTACCCTGATAGAGTTAAGCCCTAAATTATGAAAGTTAAATTTTATGGCGTAAGAGGCTCAATGCCATCTCCGGGTGAACATACGCACCAATTTGGTGGTAACACCTCATGTGTGTATGTTGAGCAAACAAATGGCAAAGGCCTGATACTCGACTCAGGAACGGGCATTGCACAGTTAGGTGAAAAGCTCATAGAGCACACGACCCCCATTGCAATTTTATTAACGCATAATCATTGGGATCATATTCAAGGCTTTCCTTTTTTTAAGCCTATTTACCAAGCCGATCGCGATATAACCATTGTTGTAGGTGATGTTGAAGACGAGCAAACTAAAAATGCGATTTTAATGCAAATGTCTGGCTCTTTTTTTCCGGTTAGCTACCAACACTTACCTGCAAACATTACATTAAACACTCAGCTTGCTTCTCAAAAAAACTTTACTCTAAATAGTTTTAACGTATTTACCGCGCCGTTAAATCACCCAGGCGGCGGCACAGCGTATTGTGTGCATGCTGAAGGCAAAAAAATTGCTTATATAACAGATAACGAATTGGCCCCACCCGGTGTTGTTAAAACCACAGTTACCCAGTGGGCTGAGTTTATTAAAGGTGCAGACTTATTAATTCATGATGCACAATTTACTACCGAAGAGCTCACGCTTAAGCACGGTTGGGGGCATAGTACATTTAAGCAAGTAGCTGAATTAGCAATGCAAGCATGTATTAAAAATTTAGCGATTATAAGCCACGACCCAGCAAGAACCGATGACGAGCTACTCGCAATAGAAACACATTTACAGGCAAATTATGGCGAGCATATTAATATTGAATGTGCCAGAGAAGGCCGAACGTTTGAGTTTACGCCAAGTAAGGATTAATAGTTATTTCTCGCGTTTATATTCCTAAAATTTACCGCCACCTATTTGTAGGCTTAGCCATTACGCTGCTTATAGCTGCTGTAGAATTATTCTCTAGTGGCGCATTAGCCAAGCTGCTCAATAGGGTCGAAGGTATTATTTACGACTCTAGGCTATTGCTAACTTTACCCGATACTCCCCGTCAGCTCGACGAAACCGTTGTTATTATCGACATAGATGAAAAAACGATGCAAGAGCAAGGGCGTTTCCCGTGGAGCCGGGCAAAAATGGCAGACCTGGTAAATAAACTCACAGAGGCCGGTGTTGTAGTTATTGCATTTGATATATTTTTTTCTGAACCGGAAACAAACCCTGTTAACCAAATTCAATCTAGAGCCCCTGATTTATTAAGTGCATACAAAGTAGCGTTAAATGATATTAAACATCAGGTAGATGCTGATACCACTTTTGCTAAAGCACTCAATAGTAACGATACCGTATTGGGTTTTTTATTAAACAACGATACCTACAAACAGCGTAACCCGTTGCCAGATACAAGCGTACTATGGCCAAAGAGCGAGCAAAGTAACTCCCAAGTAACCCAGTTTTTAGGCGCTACTGTTAATATACCTATGCTGCAAAATAGTGCCACGGGCAACGGATTTATCAATGCTCACAGCGAAAACGACGGATTTATCCGTAAAGCGGCACTGGTTAATAGAGTCGGTGATAAGCTCTATCCTTCTTTAGCACTTGAGGCAGCACGTTTATATACCTTAGCGGACAGTGTTAAAACACGCGCGAGTGCCCAAGGCGACCTGACCTTTTTTGAAGGGGTTAAATTTCATGAGCATTGGATTCAAACAGATGAGTACGGCCAAATTTATATCCCGTACAAAGGCCGTGCTAAAAGTTTTCAATATTACTCTGCCACAGATGTATTAACCAAAAAAGTTACCGAGCAGCAATTAGAAGGCAGCGTAGCATTTATTGGTACATCCGCAATTGGTTTAGCTGATTTAAGAGCAACACCAGTGGGTTTACAATACCCAGGGGTAGAAGTCCATGCCAATATTTTTGAAGGGCTACTCCATCCAGAAATTTTACCTTCTCAACCCACATGGGCTTTAGGGGCAACATTATTAATAATTACCTTTGTGGGCTGTTGCTTATCGTTTTTAAGCTTTCGTAAAAGCGCCCGCTTTATTGTCACACTTTCAGTGAGTGTGGCTGGGCTGGTTATATTGCTTAATTTTTATTTATGGTCAGTACAAAAAATTAGTCTGCCGCTATTTATGCCGCTGTTACTTATTTCCCTATTAGCAGCCTACTTTGTTTTTATTGGCTCTATAGCAGAAATGAAGCACAGCCGAAAAATCAAATCGATGTTTAATCAGTATGTACCGCCTGACCATATTGAGCAGTTAATTCGCCAACGTAAACAGCTTACTCAGCAAAGTATAAAACGAAATATGACCGTATTATTTGCTGATATAAGAAGTTTTACTGCGCTGTCGGAAGGAATGAGCGCAAATCAATTAAGTGATTATTTAAATCAGTACTTATCGGCGACTACAAAAGTTATTTTTGATCACAGTGGCACAATAGACAAATACGTAGGCGATATGATTATGGCCTTTTGGAATGCCCCACTTGAAGATAGCGACCACGCAAAACACGGTGTTGAAGCAGCAATGGCAATGGTAGCAGGCCTTACAAGCCTTAATAAGGCATTTGCTGAGCAGCGGCTTCCTCCCATTAGCATTGGTGTGGGTATAAGCACTGGCGAAATGAATGTTGGCGATATGGGCTCGGTGTACAGAAAAGCCTATACAGTACTTGGAGATGCAGTTAATTTAGGCTCAAGAGTAGAAAGCTTGACCAAATTTTACGGGGTAGCTATTCTGGTTACAGAAGAGACAATGCTCGCTTGTCCACATATTGCATTTCGCTTAATTGATAAAGTACAGGTAGTGGGTAAAGTAAATGCAACTGAGCTATATGAGCCTGTCAACTTTATAGCTGATATAAGCGAAAGCCAGCTATTTGAAATTAAAAAGTCGTTCACTGCTATGCAGCATTACAATAATAAAAATTGGCAACTGGCTCTATCGTTATTTGAAGAGCTAAGTGAAACTAGCTTATTGACTGACCACGTTTACCACATTTTTATTAACCGAATTAAAAATACCGATTTGCAAACTTTAGCACAGGATTGGAATGGCGCCTTTATTCACAAAACAAAGTAGTAATAATATGTCTGAGTACATTAAAGATAGAACAAATCTTCATCACTTTATTGATATTAGTATTAGGCTAACAACAGAAAAGGATGCGAGTAAACTTCTTGAAGAAATTCTACAAGTTGTTATGTCTATTTCTAACTCTGACGCAGGGACTATTTACTCTATTACAGATGACAAGCAGCTAAAGTTTGAAACGGTTATTAATAAATCTTTAGACCTCTATTTAGGGGGAGCTTCAGGGAAGCCCGTTGACTTTCCTAATATAGATTTGTTTATAGATGGAAAAGAAAACGAAACAGCTATTGTCGCTCATGCGGTTAACTCTGGCGAGATTATTAATATTCCGGATGTCTACGCGGCCCTGCCCTTTGATATGAGCGCTGCGCGTAATATGGATGCGCTTACAGGGTATCGTACTCAGTCTATGTTAACGATTCCGCTAAAAGATCATACCGATGATATTATTGGTGTGATCCAACTGATCAACGTAAAAGATCAACACGACAATATAATCACTTATAGTGACGAACTTGTCACATTGATACGATCATTTGCATCGTTAGGCGCTATATCACTGACAAACTCTACCCTTATTAAGGGAATGGGAGAGCTATTTTCTAAATTTGTAGAAACCATTGCTATGGCCATCGACGAAAAGTCGCCTCATACCGGCGGACACTGTAAGCGAGTTCCTGCGCTTACTTTAATGCTTGCTGATGCTGTGCATAAAATTGACCGTGGTCCCTTGGCTAACTTTTTAATGAGTGATGCAGACCGTCATGAGCTAGATATAGCGGGCTGGCTTCATGATTGCGGCAAAATAGCGACTCCCGATCACATCATGGAAAAGTCGACCAAGTTAGAAACTATTTTTGATCGTATTGAACACATTGAAGCTAAATTTGAAGTTATTAAACGTGATTTAGAAATAAGCTATCAAAAACAAATTATCTCTGCAATGAAGCTCAATAGGCCAATTGAGGTTTTACAATTTGAGCGCTTACTCGATACCGAATTAAAACAACTTTCTTTAGATCGCGCGTTTTTGCAAAGAGTTAATGTGGGTGGCGAGTTTTTATTAGATGAAGATGTTGCGAATATTGACCGCATAGCATCTCACTATCATTTAACTATAAACGGCAAAGATACCCCGTTACTAAACGCAGATGAAGTAGAGAATTTACAAATACGCAGGGGCACACTAACGCTCGGTGAGCGCGACGTTATGAAGCGCCATATGGATGTGACTAAAAATATTTTAGACACACTGCCATTCCCTAAGCATTTAAGTAATGTGTCTGAATATGCATTGGGCCACCACGAAAAACTAGATGGTACAGGCTACCCGCAAGGATTAACTAAAGAGCAAATGTCGATTCCGGCAAGGCTAATGGCTATTGCAGACATTTTTGAAGCCTTATCAGCAGTAGATAGGCCTTATAAAAAAGCAAAGCCTGTGAGTGAGTGTTTAGCTATTTTAGGAAAAATGGTAGAGAACAACCATTTAGACGCCGATATATTCGCGGTATTTGTAGAGAGTGAAGTGTATAAGCACTACATAAATGAGTACGCAATTGCAGAGCAATTAGACTTTGTCGATTTAACCACCCTACCGGGCTATTCACCTATAAAATAAGCCAGCTTAACTTACTCAAGCTATAAAAAATGCCACCTTGCGGTGGCATTTACACACGGGTTATTTCTACAAGTAGAAATTCTTTTTATTTTTGATTATTTTTAAACAAAAATTAT
>JGI24025J20009_10001832_pt1 | contig 15789 bp, 22 predicted proteins | sample Cruoilmetagenom3_FD_20009 | JGI IMG/M metagenome (IMG submission 20009)
GCCATTCTTGATGTTGTACTGATCGCCAATTTGGCGCTGTCGGGCCATTTGGGGCTGGAAATCATCGGTCTTGCGGCGATATTGGGCGTGCCCTATTTCATGACAACATTGATCGGACAGGCGCTGTTTGATCCCACTTACGAACAGGCCTATCGTTGGGCAACCTATGTCGTGATTACGCTGGCTTTGGTCAGCGGTTTGCCGGTCTGGAATTAGGGGGAAACATGCAGCTGAATGAGATCAGATTTGACGGTGCCACCCCAATTGATGGCTATGGCCCTGGGTTTTTCCGCATTGCGGGGCAGGTTCTGAGCGGCCCGATTTGTGTGACCACTGAGGGCGCGCAGTTGGGGCGGCTACCATGACGTGAGCAGCCTGACCGCACTGGTCGGCAATGTGGATGTGTTGTTCATCGGCACGGGCGCGGAAACGGCCCATGTGCCCGCCCCCCTGCGCGAGGCGCTGGAAGAGGCAGGGTTGGGCGTAGAGGCCATGAACTCTCCTGCTGCGGCGCGTACGTACAATGTGTTGCTGTCAGAGGGGCGGCGCGTGGCGGCGGCCCTGATCCCGGTTGAAACATGAGCCTGATTGTCAGGGATATGGCCATTGCGCGCGGTGGTGTGCCGGTTCTGCAAGGCGTGAGCTTTGATGTGCAACCGGGCCAGGCCCTGGTGCTGCGCGGCCCGAATGGCATTGGCAAAACCACGCTGTTGCGCTGCGTGGCGGGGCTGCAACCGGTGCTGTCAGGGCAAGTCAACACTGATGCTGATCGCCTTGCCTATGTCGCCCATGCGGATGGCATCAAATCAGTTTTGAGTGTGGCAGAGAACCTGAGCTTTTGGGCGCAAATCTTTGGCAGATCAGATATTTCGGCGGCATTGGAGGCCTATCAGTTAACGGCGCTGGCCGATCGTCCGGCAGGATTGCTTTCTGCCGGGCAAAAGCGGCGTTTGGGACTGGCGCGTCTGTTGGTCACGGGGCGACAGTTGTGGATCATGGACGAACCAACTGTGTCACTGGACGGTGAGGCCGTGCACATGTTTGCAAGCGCCATCCGCATGCATCTGTCGGGCGGAGGGTCTGCCCTGTTGGCCACGCATATTGATCTTGGGCTTGCCGAAGCCCACGTTCTGGACCTGGCCCCATACCGCGCCACCACCATGGCCGGTGACGCTTTTGACGAGGCCTTCTTGTGATTGCCCTATTGATCCGCGATTTGCGTCTGGCCATGCGGGCCGGCGGCGGATTTGGCCTGGGCCTTGCGTTCTTTTTGATCGTTGTCGTGCTTGTGCCATTTGCTGTCGGCCCACAAAGCAGCCTTTTGTCCACCATTGCCCCGGGCGTTTTGTGGCTGGGGGCTTTGCTGGCCTGTCTGTTGTCGCTGGATCGTATTCTGGCACTGGATTGGGAGGATGGCAGCCTCGATTTGCTGGCGGTGTCGCCTCTGCCATTGGAGGCTGTTGTTTCGCTCAAGGCATTGGCACATTGGCTGACCACCGGATTGCCGCTGGTGCTGGCCGCCCCGGTGTTGGCTGTTTTGCTGAACATGCCCCCGAAGGGTATGAACCGCTGATCATGTCATTGTTACTGGGCACCCCGGCGCTGAGTGTGATTGGCACATTCGGGGCCGCGTTAACAGTGGGCCTGAAACGTGGCGGGCTGCTGTTGAGCCTGTTGGTGTTGCCGCTTTATGTGCCCACGCTGATTTTTGGCGCTGAAGTGGCGCGCCGTGGCATGGTGGGGCTTGAAACCACTGTCCCAATGCTGATGCTGGCCGGAATCACCTGCGGCGCCATAGCCCTTTTGCCTTTTGCCTCGGCTGCGGTATTGAGGGTTAATCTGCGTTAGCAACAATGAAAGAGCCACGCGTGACATCACTTTGGACATATGCCAACCCCAAGAAGTTCATCGAGACGACGGACAAGCTGCTGCCGTGGGTGGCGATGCTGGCGCTGATCTGTTTGGTGACCGGGCTGATTTGGGGCTTTTTCTTTACGCCTGATGATTACCGGCAAGGCGCCACGGTAAAAATCATCTATATCCATGTGCCAAGTGCGCTGATGGCCATCAATGCCTGGCTGATGATGCTTGTGGCCTCGCTGGTCTGGATCGTGCGGCGCCACCATGTCAGCGCCCTGGCAGCGCGGGCAGCGGCCCCTGTGGGGCTGGTGATGACACTGATTGCGCTGGCCACCGGTGCCATCTGGGGACAGCCGATGTGGGGCACATGGTGGGCCTGGGATCCGAGGTTGACGTCGTTTCTGGTCCTGACGCTTTTTTACTTTGGCTACATCGCCTTATGGGCCGCAATTGAGAATGACGACACCGCCGCAGATCTGACCAGCATTCTGTGCCTTGTGGGCTCGGTCTTTGCGGTGCTCAGCCGGTATGCGGTGAATTTCTGGAACCAGGGCCTGCATCAGGGGGCATCGCTGAGCCTTGATGAAAAGGAAAATGTGGCGGATGTGTTTTATCATCCGTTGTTGGTTTCGATCGCCGGGTTTGTATTGTTGTTCATTGCTCTGGTCTTGCTGCGTACCCGCACAGAGATACGCGCACGTCGCACCCGTGCTTTGTTGGCCCGGGAAAGGATGAACTGATGCCAGATCTAGGAAAATACGCTGATACGGTTTTGGCGGCTTACGCGGTGTCGCTGGTGTTGATTCTGGGGCTGGTTCTGATCAGTGTGATCCGCTCGACCAGGGTAAAGAAACAACTCGAAGCGGTTGATAAGAAGGTGAAATCTGATGGCTAAAATCTCACCTTTGATGGTGATACCGCCATTGATTTTCTTTGGGCTTGCGGCGCTGTTCTTTGTCGGAATGCAGCGTGATAACCCCAATGAGCTGCCTTCAGCACTGGAGGGGAGAGCCGCGCCGGGGGTTCAGCTGGCTCAGTTGGGGCAGGAAAAGCTGTTTGAAGACAAGGCCTTGCGAGCAAGTGGCGTAAAGTTGGTGAACTTTTGGGCCAGTTGGTGTGCACCTTGCCGGGTGGAGCATCCCAATTTGCAGGCGATGGCTGAGGAAGGCATCACCATTTATGGGGTGAACTACAAAGATGACCCTGCCAAGGCGCTGAATTTCCTGAATGAACTGGGAAATCCCTATGCCGCCCTTGGTGCGGATGAGACCGGGCGCATGGCGCTGAACTGGGGCCTGTACGGCGTGCCTGAAACCTATGTGATTGACGGTGACGGCAAGATCATTCTGCGCTTTGCCGGACCGATCACAAGCCGTATCCTTGAAAGTACAATTCGCCCGGCGATTGAGGCGGCAAGCGCCAACTGAACTTTGCACCTGTCGTAGATTTTGAGCCTGTTGGTCAAACTGCCAAGGCGATCATAAAACCAGACATTTAGTCTGGGCCCATCAAACAAAAACGGCCCCCGAATGATCAGGGGCCGTTTGGTATTTTATAACTACAGTGTCAGGCTGCTGAGGCCAGATTGCGCAGCACATAGTGCAGCACGCCGCCGTGTTCGATGTATTCGATCTCGATCGCGGTATCGATGCGGCATTTCAGGGTGATGTCGCGTGTGGTGCCATCGGCGTAGGTGATGGTGCAGGGCACTTCCTGCAAAGGCTGGATTGTATCAAGGCCAGAGATGGAAACCGTTTCCTGACCCGTCAACTTCAGCGAGGTGCGGCTGTCACCGCCGGTGAATTCCAGCGGGATAACCCCCATGCCCACCAGGTTTGAGCGGTGGATACGCTCAAAATTTTCAGCGATGACGGCTTTGACGCCCAGAAGGGCCGTGCCTTTGGCTGCCCAGTCACGGGAGGACCCGGCGCCGTATTGCTCGCCGCCAAAGATCACCAGCGGCGTGCCCGCAGCCTGATAGGCCATGGCCGCCTCAAAGATTGAGGTTTGCTGGCCATCTGGTCCGATCGTATAGCCGCCTTCAACGCCGTCGAGCATTTCATTTTTGATGCGGATGTTGGCGAAGGTGCCGCGCATCATCACCTCGTGGTTGCCACGACGCGAGCCATAGGAGTTGAATTCACGCACAGGCACCTGACGGTCGGTCAGATACTGCCCGGCCGGTGTGGTGTCTTTGAACGACCCGGCTGGCGAAATGTGATCGGTAGTGACCATGTCACCCAGCAGGGCCAGCACTTTGGCGCCTTCAATATTGGTGATTGTGCCGGGGTCTTTGGACATGCCCTGGAAATAGGGCGGGTTTTGCACATAGGTGGATTGTGGTGGCCAATCATAGGTTTCACCGGGCGACGTTTCCACGTCTTGCCATTTTTCATCACCTTTGAAGACATCGGCGTATTTTTCCAGGAAAGCCTCACGGGTGACGGTTTTTTCGACCAGCTCAGCCACTTCCTGTGACGTGGGCCAGATGTCTTTCAGGTAGACGTCTTTGCCATCCGGGGTCTGTGTGATTGGATCGGTGGCAAGGTTGATGTCCATCGTCCCGGCCAGAGCATAGGCCACCACCAGAGGCGGTGAGGCCAGATAGTTGGCGCGCACATCAGGTGAAATCCGCCCCTCAAAGTTGCGGTTGCCCGAGAGGACCGAGGTGGCGACCAGATCGCCCTCGGCAATGGCGTCGGACAGCTCTTTCTGGATCGGGCCGGAGTTGCCGATACAGGTGGTGCAGCCATAGCCGACCAGGTTGAAGCCGATTTTATCGAGGTCGTCTTGCAGACCTGCGGCTTCAAGATAGGCGGAAACCACCTGAGAACCGGGGGCAAGAGATGTTTTGACCCAAGGCTTGCGATCCAGCCCCAATGCGGCGGCTTTGCGTGCCACAAGGCCCGCACCGATCATCACATAGGGGTTAGAGGTGTTGGTGCACGATGTGATTGAGGCAATCACCACGTCGCCCGAGCTGAGTGTGTAATCCTCGCCGGCGACGGGCATTTCTTTGTCCATCGGGCGTTTGAATGTTTCGGCCATTTCACGCGCGAAGGCGGTTTTGGCATCCGTCAGGGCCACATAATCCTGCGGGCGCTTGGGCCCCGAGATGGCAGGCACGATGGTGCCCATATCCAGATGCAATGTGTCGGTATAGACGGGGGCGTAATCGGCACCGCGCCAGAAGCCATTTTCCTTGGCGTAGGCCTCAACCAGCGCCACGCGGTCTTCGTCACGCCCGGTGTTGCGCATGTAGCGCAGGGTTTCATCATCAATCGGGAAGAAGCCACAGGTGGCGCCATATTCAGGCGCCATATTGGCGATGGTGGCACGATCGGCCAGTGGCAGGTGATCCAGGCCTTCGCCATAGAATTCGACGAATTTGCCGACAACACCACGCGCTCGCAGCAATTCGACCACTTTGAGCACCAGATCGGTGCCGGTGGTGCCCTCAAGCATCGCGCCGGTCAGCTCAAAGCCCACCACTTCGGGGATCAGCATGGAGATCGGTTGGCCCAGCATGGCGGCTTCGGCCTCGATCCCGCCAACACCCCAGCCCAGAACGGCCATACCGTTGACCATAGTCGTGTGGCTGTCGGTGCCGACCAAAGTATCTGGATAGGCCACTTCCTCGCCGGATTGATCGGTGTCAGTCCAGACAGTTTGTGCCAGATACTCAAGGTTGACCTGGTGGCAGATGCCGGTGCCGGGGGGCACAACGCGGAAGTTGTTAAACGCGCCCTGGCCCCATTTCAGGAACTGGTAGCGCTCCATGTTGCGTTCATATTCGCGGTCCACATTCATCTGGAACGCACGGGGGTTGCCAAACTCATCAATCATGACCGAGTGGTCAATGACCAGATCCACCGGATTCAGCGGGTTGATCTGCTGGGCATCGCCACCAAGGGCCACAATGCCATCACGCATGGCGGCCAGATCAACCACAGCCGGCACGCCGGTGAAATCCTGCATCAACACGCGGGCAGGGCGGTATGCAATCTCGCGCGGGTTCTTACCGCCTTTGGTGGCCCATTCGGAAAACGCTTTGATGTCGTCCACGTTGACAGTCTTGCCATCTTCAAACCGCAACATGTTTTCCAGCACCACACGCAGGGCGGCGGGAAGGCGTGAAAAATCGCCCAGACCGGCCGCTTCGGCGGCTTTGATCGAATAATAGGCATAGCTTTTGCCATTCACGCTGAGCTTGGCACGGGCATTGGCGGTGTCTTGTCCGGTTTTGATGGGCATTGAAATTATCCTTTTGAAAGACGTGATCTGGCCTCTGGTGACAGGGGCGTGGGCCTTTAACTGCGCGTTCTGACCGATTTGGCGAAGACGATCAAGGGGGGCGGTTGAATATTTGTATACTATTGCACACAATTGCGAAAGATTACAGAGCTTGACCAATCCCTCGCGAAACCTTGATTGGTGCTGTGAACGTGCTTTGCATACATTCATGTCGGCACGATAACAGAATCAACAGGACCATTGGACATGCGGAAAATCATATCCCTTCTGAGCGCAGTCATTTTTCTGGCGTTGCCGATGGCTGCACAGGCAGGGGAGCGCCCGGTGGTGGTTGAGCTGTTCACATCGCAGGGGTGTTCCAGTTGCCCCCCGGCTGATGCCTATTTGCACAAATTGGCCAAACGGGATGATGTCATCGCCTTGGCGATGCATGTTGATTATTGGGATTACATTGGCTGGAAGGATAGCTTTGCCTCTCCTGCATTGACGCAGCGCCAGCGTGATTACGCCCGCAGGGGCAACCGGCGTATGGTGTATACCCCGCAGATGATCATCAACGGCGAGGATCATGTTGTGGGCAACCGTCCGCGCGATGTGGAGGAGCTGATTTCACGCCATGCCAAGGCTGATACGGCGGTGGATCTGATCGTGAGCCGGGACGACAATCATGTGTTGGTGACTGCCACGCCGGTGCAGGCCTTGCTGGGGTCGTTCAGCGTGCAGCTGGTGCGCTATAAGCCTAGGCAAAAGGTGGATATCAAACGCGGCGAAAACAAAGGACGCAGCCTGAGTTACGCCAATGTCGTCACGCGCATCGACGTGCTGCGCAACTGGGATGGGCGCGCCCCGCTGGAGATCACCGCCAAAATGACCGGTGACCAGCCGGGTATTATTCTGGTGCAGGGCGCAGATCATGGCCCGGTTTTGGCGGCCGCCAAGATCAACTGATTGCGGCCCATCACCCGCCAGCACCGTGCGGTGCATTAAGCGCCTCACAAAGCTTTCCTACTTACAAATTGCCACATGCTGGACGGCATGGAGACGCGATGGCGGGCACATCCCCGTCTGTCGTCGTTTTGTGCCGGGCCGAAAGAGCCGACCCTGCAAATATGAGGCAAGAACGCACGCATGACCTTGATCACGACTGATGAGGGCCCTTCGGGCCTGAGCACTTCCATCTCTTCGCTAGAGCGCCAATTGGCGGATATGCGCGATGACATGGAGCAAATTTACCTGAGGATTCGGGACGGAGACCTCAAAGAACTAACGAGCGCAACCAAAGCCACAGCAGAGATACGACAGTGGCTTAAAATCGCTATAGAAGCGGAGGCCACACTTGAAAAACGTAACAAGCACAGCAAAGGCATCGTCCACGACTATGCCCTCGATTTCGACGCAGCAAGGGATCAGATCGGGGGCCGCCTGGATCGCCTCCGACGGATCCGAGACGCAACAAGCCTTCCTGGACAGTCTTGATCAGGGTGAGCTGCTGGCGCTGCCCTATCTGTTTGAGTTCTGGGCGCATCCGCATCAGTTGCCCCCCGAGGGCGATTGGCGTGCCTGGGTTGTGATGGGCGGGCGCGGGGCTGGCAAATCCCGCGCGGGTGCCGAATGGGTGCGCGCGCAAGTTGAAGGGGCCATGCCAATGGACCAAGGGCGGTGTCAGCGGATGGCGCTGGTGGGCGAAACCGTTGATCAGGTGCGCGAAGTCATGATCTTTGGCGAAAGCGGCATTCTGGCCTGTTCCCCGCCGGATCGCCGCCCGGTATGGCAAGCCACCCGCAAACGGCTGCTGTGGCCTAACGGAGCCACGGCACAGGTGTTTTCTGCACATGACCCCGAAGGGCTGCGCGGGCCACAGTTTGATGGCGCTTGGGTAGACGAGTTGGCCAAGTGGAAAAAACCACGCGAAACCTGGGACATGTTGCAGTTTGCGCTGCGGTTGGGGGAGTTGCCGCAAGTGTGCATCACCACCACCCCGCGCAACGTGAATGTGCTGAAGGAATTGCTGGAGCTGGATACGACCGTTGTCACCACCGCCCCCACCGAGGCCAACTGTGCCAATCTGGCCAGTTCGTTTCTGGATGAGGTGCGCGCGCGGTATGCGGGCACGCGATTGGGGCGTCAGGAGTTGGACGGCATTTTGCTGGAGGACACCGAGGGCGCGTTATGGAGCATGCCCATGCTGGAAGCGGCGCGCGTTGAGGCGCCACCTGAACTGGACCGGATCATCGTGGCGGTGGACCCGCCTGTGACGGGCAAGGCCAGCTCGGATGAGTGTGGTATTGTGGTGGCTGGTGCGGTGACCCGCGGGCCGGTGCAGGATTGGCGGGCTTATGTGCTGGCTGACGAAAGCATTGGGGCGGCATCGCCCACGGCCTGGGCCAGTGCCGCGATCCGTGCCATGGAGAAATTTGGCGCAGAGCGGCTGGTGGCGGAGGTCAATCAGGGGGGCGACATGGTTGCGCAGGTCATCCGCCAGATTGACCCACTTGTGCCGGTGAAATCGGTGCATGCCAGCCGGGGCAAAGCCGCGCGCGCCGAGCCGGTGGCGGCATTATACGAGCAAGGCCGGGTGTTTCACCTGCGGGGGCTGGGCGATCTGGAAGACCAGATGTGTGCCATGACACCGCAGGGGTTTCAGGGCAAGGGCAGCCCCGATCGCGTTGATGCGCTGGTCTGGGCGCTGAACGAACTCATGATCGAACCAGCCGCAAAATGGCGCAAGCCGCAGGTGCGCGCGGTCTAGTTTACCTTCCTTAAACCTTTGGGGGAATGATGCCCTCAAGACATAGGGCTGCACGCCCTGACCGTGAAACACCACCACGGCACGAGAAATCGAGCAAGGAGCCTCAAGCGATGATACTGAACTTGTTCCGGCAGGAAAACGCAGCCCAAGCCCCGGCTGAACAAAAGGCCAGCGCCACGGGCCGTGTCATGGCATGGAACGGCGCAGGCCGAGTGGCCTGGAGCCCGCGTGATACAGCTTCGCTGACACGCATGGGCTTTGCCGGTAACCCGGTTGGATTTCGCTGTGTGCGGATGATCGCCGAGGCCGCCGCGGCTTTGCCTTTGATATTGCAGGATGAAAACCAGAGATACGGCGTACATCCGGTGTTGTCGCTGATGAAGTCGCCCAATCCCGCCCAGGGCAGAGCAGAGCTGCTTGAGGCGCTCTTTGGTCAGCTGTTGTTGACCGGAAACGCCTATATAGAGGCCGTGGGCGCGGATGACACTGTGCCGTTGGAGCTGCATGTGCTGCGCTCTGACCGGATGAGCGTGGTGCCGGGAAATGATGGTTGGCCCATCGGGTATGAATATGCCGTCGGCGGGCGCAAGCACCGGTTTGACGTGAGCCAGGGGCACCCCGCCGTCTGCCATATCAAGAGCTTTCACCCGCAAGATGATCACTATGGGTTGTCACCGATGCAGGCCGCGGCACAGGCGCTGGATGTGCATAATTCCGCGTCGCGCTGGTCAAAGGCATTGCTGGACAATGCGGCGCGACCCTCAGGGGCAATTGTCTATCGCGGAGCCGAGGGGCAGGGCACGCTGAGTTCGGATCAATATGACCGGCTGGTGAGCGAGATGGAAAGCCATCATCAGGGCGCACGCAACGCAGGCCGTCCAATGCTGTTGGAGGGCGGGCTCGATTGGAAACCGATGGGGTTCAGCCCGTCTGATATGGAGTTCCAGAAGACCAAGGAAAGTGCCGCGCGCGAAGTTGCGCTGGCCTTTGGGGTGCCGCCGATGTTGTTGGGCATTCCCGGCGATGCGGCCTATGCCAATTATCAGGAGGCGAACCGGGCGTTTTACCGCCAGACGGTATTGCCACTGGCACAGCGCGTGGCCGCGACATTGGGTGGCTGGCTGGCAGGATTCAGCACGGACGATCTGGAACTGAAGCCGGATATGGATCAGGTGCCCGCATTGGCCGCGGAACGCGATGCACAATGGAGCCGCGTGGCGCAGGCTGATTTCCTGACGCAAAACGAAAAACGCACGCTGCTGGGGCTGCCCAGCCTGGAGGGCGATGCATGAGCGAAGATGCGCGCCAGAACGTGCATCTGCCCAAGGCTTATGCTGAACTTGAAAACATGCAAGCCATGTATCGCCAGGTTGAAAAGCGGTTGAATTCCATAGGGTTGACCGTTGCGGCGATGGAAACAGAGCGCGCGGTCAGTGAAGAGAAACGTAAGTTTATGGAGGCACGTTTCAATCAGATTGACCGACGGTTGGAGAAGATTGACGGGCATATATCACGCCTGGTTTGGCTGATCATTGCCACCATCATCGGCGCCAGCATGAGCTTTGTGATGAGCGGTGGCGTGGCGGTCGTTTGAGGCCCGAGCAAGGAGAACACAAGATGGACGAGATGACCAAAACCGTGACCGAAACCGGGCTGGAGCGCAAGTTCTGCCGCTTTGATGCCGATTTGCAGGTGGATGAGAGCCTGATGATCGAAGGCTATGCCAGCCTGTTTGGGGACCAGGATCAGGGGGGCGATATCGTGACCAAAGGCGCCTATGCCGGATCGCTGGCGCGGCTGAAGGCCGATGGGCGCCAGGTCAAGATGTTGTGGCAACATGACCCGGCGCAGCCAATCGGCGTCTGGGATGAGGTGCGCGAAGACGACAAGGGCCTGTTTGTCAAAGGCCGCTTGTTGGACAGCGTGGCCCGTGCCCGTGAGGCGGCATCCCTGATTGCTGCACAGGCGATTGACGGGCTGAGCATTGGCTATCGCACTGTGAAAGCCACAAAGAATGACAAGGGCCGGCGGCTCTTGACGGAACTGGAGCTGTGGGAGGTGTCACTGGTGACCTTCCCGATGCTGCCCAGTGCGCGGATAGGGGCCAAGGGGGAAACCCTGCATGGTGCTGATCTGCGTGACGTGGCGCGTGTCTTTGACGATGCCCGCCGGGAACTGGCGCAGATGTAGCGCCGCAACCACCACCTCAGGTATTTCGGCTTTGCAAAGAGCTCGGATTTCACTGCCTCTCGATTGCCAATGCAAACGTGAACACGAAATTCGGCGCAGTCTTTAACTTTGTAAGGCCGAATGCCCCAAATAGGACCAAACGATGAACAACACCGAGGTACATTCTCGGACCGGGGAAGATGTGTCTCCGGTGGCCGAGGTGAAATCTGCAGTTACGGGTTTCATGAACGACTTCAAGGGCTTTCAGTCCGATATTCACCAACGACTTCAACAGCAGGAAGAGAAACTGACCATGTTTGAACGCAAATCTGCAGCCCAGGCTGCGCGCCCTGTTCTGGCCCGTTCGGCCGAGGCCGAAGCCCCCCATCAGAAGGCGTTCAATGCCTATCTGCGCTCGGGCGATGATGATGCCCTGCGCGGGTTGCAGCTGGAAGAAAAGGCGATGAGCACCGCCGTTGCCGGCGATGGTGGCTATCTGGTGGACCCGCAGACCTCTGAGATGATCAAATCGACGTTGAGCGCCACGGCCTCAATCCGTGCGATTTCTTCTGTGGTCAGCGTTGANGCGACCAGCTTTGATGTGCTGGTGGACCANACGGATATGGGCCACGGCTGGGCGTCTGAAACCGCTTCAACCACCGAGACCTCAACCCCGGTTATTGACCGCATCACCATCCCGCTGCACGAGCTGAGCGCACTTCCAAAAGCCAGCCAGCGCCTGTTGGATGACAGTGCGTTTGACATTGAAACCTGGCTGGCCGGACGCATTGCCGACAAGTTTGCACGCGCCGAGGCGGATGCCTTTATCAATGGTGACGGTGTGGACAAGCCCACCGGCTTCATGACCAAGACCAGCGTTGACAATGACGTCTGGACCTGGGGCAATCTGGGCTATGTGCCCACCGGTGCCGATGGCGATTTCAACGGTGCGGATGCGATCATTGATCTGGTCTATGCACTGGGTGCTGAATACCGCGCCAATGCCAGCTTTGTCATGAACTCAAAAACCGCCGGTACGGTGCGCAAGATGAAAGACGCTGATGGCCGGTTCTTGTGGTCCGATGGCCTGGCGGCGGGCGAGCCTGCACGCCTGATGGGATACCCGGTGCTGATTGCCGAGGATATGCCTGATATCGCCAGCGATGCCACTGCGATTGCTTATGGTGATTTTGCCGCCGGCTATACCGTTGCCGAGCGCCCTGATCTGCGTGTTCTGCGTGATCCCTTCTCGGCCAAGCCGCATGTTCTGTTTTACGCCACCAAGCGTGTGGGCGGGGATGTGAGCGATTACGGCGCGATCAAACTGCTGAAATTCGCTGTGTCCTAAGGGCATTTGCGAATGGGGTGGAGGCACATGGTGCCTCTGCCTTGAAAGGCGCGCGCAGCTTTGCGACGCAAGCGTATCTTCGCTGCTCCCCTCCGTCCGAGCAACGCCGGCCGCGCGCGCCTGACCAAACCCCAAAAGCCCTATCGGAGGGAGCGGGATTTATGGAGAGGCTTCCATGATGTTAATCGAAGAAACGGCGGTTCCTCAGGCCGCGCTGCCTCTGGCGGAATTTAAGACGCATTTGCGACTGGGATCTGGGTTTGCCGATGACGACATTCAGGATCCGGTGTTGGAAAGTTTCCTGCGCGCGGCCATATCGGCGATCGAGGCCCGCACGGGTAAGATCCTGATCGAGCGGAGCTTTTCCTGGACATTTGTGAGTTGGCGCGATGCGTCAGGCCAGGCCATGCCAGTGGCGCCGGTGGTGCAGATCACCAGCTTAACCCTGCGCAATCACGACGACGAAGAAGAGCTGATTGATCCGGCCCATTATGTGTTGGAGAAAGATGCGCATCGCCCCATTTTGCGCCCCATTGGCAGCGTGTTGCCGGGGATACCCTCTGGGGGCACTGCCGAGTTGGCATTTGTCGCAGGCATGGCCATCAATTGGGCCGGTTTGCCTGCGGATATGGGCCAGTCGGTCTTGCTGCTGGCGGCGCATTATTATGAAAACCGCAATGACAGCGCGATGGGGGATGCCTCTATGCCGTTTGGTGTGGCGGGTCTGATCGAGCGCTACCGCACTGTGCGTCTGTTGGGTGGAGGGCGCGGCTGATGGACAATATCATCCTCAACCATCCGCTGGTGTTAGAAGAAGCCCAGCGTACCCCGGATGGGGCTGGCGGGTACACCGAGGCCTGGGTTCAGCTGGGCACGCTATGGGCGCAGATCAAGGCGGGATCGGGCAGTGAGACACAGGACGGTGGCATCAGCCTGTCGCGCACAAGTTTTCGCATCACGGTACGAGCCGCCCCTTATGGAGCACCATCGCGCCCGCGCCCCGAACACCGGTTTCGCAATGGCACGCGGATCTTTCGCATTCTGTCAGTGGCCGAGCATGACACTGCCGCTCGTTATCTGACCTGTATGGCACTCGAGGAGGTGGCGGTATGAGCTATGCAACCTCGGCAGCGCTGCAAGCGGCTGTGTTTCAGCACCTGAGCAATGACGCGTCTTTGGCGGCCCTTGTTGGCACGGCCATCTATGATGCTGTGCCCGTGGGCACACCACCGGCCACCTATGTCACGTTGGGCCCCGAAGATGCCCGCGACCAATCAGATGGCACAGGAGCGGGCGCGCTGCATAATCTGGAGATTTCGGTCATGACCGACGGGTCAGGTTTCAGCGCGGCCAAACAGGTGGCCGCAGCCATAAGTGATGCGCTGCACAACACCGATCTGACCCTGACCCGCGGGCAGTTGATTGACCTGAGTTTCTATCGTGCCAAGGCGAAATTGGAAGGCACCGGTGATATGCGCCGGATTGATCTGACATTTCGCGCACGCGTGGACGACACCCCTTAACCCTTTCATTTTGGAGACAAAAAATGACAGTGCAAAACGGCAAAGATCTGTTGATCAAGATCGACGAGACAAGCAGCGGCAATTTTTCAACGATTGCGGGCCTGCGCGCAACGCGGATCAGTTTTAACACGGAAAGCGTGGATGTCACCAGCCTGGAAAGTGCTGGCGGATGGCGCGAGCTTTTGGGCGGGGCGGGGGTCAAATCGGCCTCGGTCAGTGGCTCGGGTGTGTTTCGTGACGAGGCAAGTGATGAACGTGCCCGCGAAATCTTTTTTAACGGCGAAACACCCGATTTTCAGGTGGTGATCCCGGACTTTGGTATCGTGGAGGGCCCGTTTCAGGTGACGTCGATCGACTATGGCGGCACCCATGACGGCGAAGCGACCTATGATCTGGCGCTGGCTTCGGCCGGGCAGCTTGTCTTTACCGCGATCTGATCCATGGCGAACCCCTGGGCAGGAGAGGTGAAGCTGGTGATCGACGGGCAGGTCCATGTGCTGAAGCTGACGCTGGGTGCCTTGGCCGAACTGGAGGCCGAGGTGCAATGCGGCGCTGTGCTGGAGTTGGTTGAGCGCTTTGAAGCGGGCAAGTTCTCCAGCGCTGATTTGTTGGCGCTGATTGTGGCCGGCCTCAGAGGAGGGGGCTGGCAGGGCCAGGCGCGTGACTTGTTGTCGGCCGACATCGAAGGCGGATTGCCCGGTGCGGCGCGTGCGGCGGGTCAGTTGCTGGCGCGGGCCTTCAGCATCGACCAGCCGTCATGAGCCAGCCAATGGACTGGCCCGGCCTGATGCGGGCGGGCCTGCGGGGCCTGGGCTTGCGCCCAGCTGAGTTTTGGGCGCTGACCCCGGCGGAATTGCAGATGATGTTGGGCCGTGACGCAGGCAGCGCCCCACTGGCCAGAGGCCGGCTGGATGAATTGTTGAAGGCCTATCCCGATACCAAAGGAGGGACTGAGAATGGATGAATTTGACCGACTGGGCGAACTTGAACGCCAGATCGAAGAATTGGACGCCAATTTTGGAACAGCGACCGATATGGCCGCAGCGTTCAACAGTGAACTGGCCAAGGTGCGCGACGGGTTTAGCAACACCGGTCAGGATGTCGCCACGTTAGAGCGCGGAATGAGCGGCGGGCTGCGCAAGGCCATCAAAGGCGCGGTGCAGGATGGCGACAGCCTGGGGCAAGCGCTGACCACATTGGCCGAAACGATGATTTCAACCGCGTTTAATGCAGCCGTCAATCCGGTGGCTGATCATTTTGGTGGCGTTCTTGCGCAGGGTATTGGCAGCGCTTTGGGCGGGCTGATGCCCTTTGCCAAGGGGGCCAGTTTTTCCCAGGGCCGGGTCACGCCCTTTGCGCAGGGCGGCGTGGTAAGCGCGCCAACAAGCTTTCCCATGCGCGGTGGTACCGGGCTGATGGGCGAGGCAGGACCAGAGGCAATCATGCCCCTGGCACGCGGCGCCGATGGCAAGCTGGGCGTGCGCGGGGGCGGCGGCAATCCGGTGAATGTGGTGATGAATGTCACCACGCCGGATGCGCAGAGTTTCAACCGCAGCCAAGGCCAGATTGCCGCCCAATTGGGCCGTGTCATCGGGCGTGGCGCGCGCAACCGTTAAAAGAGAGGAGACCACGTTATGGGATTTCACGAGGTACGATTTCCAGCCTCTCTGAGCTTTGGCTCGATCGGGGGGCCGCAACGGCACACGGATGTGGTGACGCTGGCCAATGGCTTTGAGGAGCGCAACACACCCTGGGCCCATTCGCGCAGGCGCTATGATGCAGGGGCGGCGATGCGCTCGGTTGATGATCTGGAAAAGCTGATTGCGTTTTTTGAGGCGCGTCAGGGTCAGATATACGGGTTTCGCTGGAAGGACTGGGCCGATTAC
>JGI24025J20009_10001833_pt1 | contig 15784 bp, 7 predicted proteins | sample Cruoilmetagenom3_FD_20009 | JGI IMG/M metagenome (IMG submission 20009)
AGAAAGGCCCCGCAACGCAAAGTTGCGGGGCCTTTCCAAATTAGGTCCCTGGCGGAACGCGAGGATCAGAAGCGCAAGCTAAGCGATCCGAAGAACTCACGGCCGTTGAGATCATAGCCGTTACCGATCGGAGTGTTCGAAACACCGAACACTTCGTTGGTATCAATCAGCGGCGGGTTCTCATCGAAGATGTTGGTCACACCAGCACGCAGCGTCAGATTTTCGTTGAAGTCATAACGAACCGACATGGTGTGGATGAAGTAATCTTCGGTGAAGCCGACATCGGCACAATAGTTGCCATCACCAGCCACGATACCGTCGAGGTTGCCAGCGCCATCACGCGAACCGGCGCCAAGGCAGGTGTCGGAGAAGAAGCCGGTGAACTCGCCAGCAGCGTTATAACCCCATGCATCGCTGAACGGATCGATACCGACTACGTCCTGCTGCACGGCGCCGACCCAACGGGTCTGCCACGTGAAGCCGAAGTCGCCATAGTCCGCCGAGAAGGTCGCGCGACCCGTCCATGACGGGAAGCCGAACTCACCAGCAAATTCCTGCTCATCGGGGTTGCCAAGATCGTCGAGCGAAAGCGTGTTACGCTCGATCAGATTGTTGGCGCGCACGCTGAGGCCAAGGCCCAGCACTTCATTTCCAACCGTGAAATCACGGTTGATTGACGCATTGAAGTCGAGACCCTTCACCGTTTCTTCGTTGATGTTGACGAAGCCGGCAAAGACGCTGTTGATCAGGCGACGGCTGTTCGGATCACCATTGGTGCCGATGAAGTCGCAGAAACGGCTCCGGCTGGTTTCCTGACGATTGTAGCACTCGTTCACGATGAACTGGCCGGATGGCTCTGCAATCGCGTCTTCAACAACGATCGAGTAGTAGTTGACGTTGAACGAGAAGTCGAACTGACCGAAGGATTCAACGATGCCGACACCAGCGGTAAACGAGGTCGAAGTTTCCGGGTCAAGCAAGAGACTGCCACCCGAAGTGATCTCGGCACTCGCCGTCTGGACAGTGTTGATCCCGCCGGAGTCGATACCAACCGTGAACGGGTCACGGCCTTCACGCTGACAGTTTGCGATCACGAAATTCTCGCGCTGGTCCTGTGAAGCATCATAGCCAACGCCAAGGGCGTCGTAGGCTGCATCAGGAACGGCGCAAGGGTCGAGAATCCCGCCGAAGCCAGACTGACCGGCGAGGAAGTTCTCACGCAGGTTCGGCGCACGGAACGACGTACCATAGCTGGCCTTGAGCAAGATCTGCTCGACCGGACGCCAACCACCCTTGATCGAGTAGGTGCCGGCAGAACCGTAGAACTCTTCGTCGGTGAAACGGCCCGAAGCGTTCAGCTCGAACTCACCCCAGAAATCGCTTTCGAAGACCGGGATGTTGACCTCGGCAAAGGCTTCAAGAAGATACTTGCTGCCCTGCGCACCCTGGTCGGCAAAGAAGCCCCAGAACAGGCCATTCGACGCCACGAAATCAGGCTGCGAATCGAGCGAGTCCTTGCGGTATTCACCACCGATCACGATGGCCAGCGGGCCAGCGGGAAGCTCGAACAATTCACCAGTGACATAGGCTGAGAGCAGGGTCTGCTCATAGACAGTGTCAAAGGTACGCTGACCAAACAGGAAGTCACGCTCGGCCTGGCTGGCAAAATCGCCAATCGGACCCGGCAGGTACAGGCTCTGCGCGAACAGGTTTACCGGAACACAATTGCCGTTGAGCAAGTCAGGCGCAGCCGAACCCGGGTTGGCGAGTGAAGCCGTGTCGCACGGACCGCCTGCGAGGAGCGGGCTGCTGGTCAGCGAGATATAATCATCGGCAATGCCGTCACCGTCGTTGTCAAAGACGCCGTCACCGTCGAAATCGGCGGTCGGATCGATGCCGAGCGCGAGCGCCAGACGATCTTCACGGATACCATTACGGACTGCGGAACCTTCGGAACGCGAATACACGCCCGAAATCTCGAAGGTCCAGGTGTCGCCAATGAACGGCAAGTCGCCGCGAACGCCGAGAACAGCGCGATACTGTTCCTGCACCGATTCCACATTGTTACGATCACCGCGGATCGAAGGGATCGGGCGAACCGGCAGGGTGAAGCCTGCATTCGGGTTGAACGGGGCACCCAGGTACTGGTTCTCACGATCAGCGCAATCGACGCCGTTCGGATTGCTGACGAAGTTACACGGGTTGAACGCGTTGCTCGACGGAACCCACGGGAAGAACTGCGGCGCACCGCTGTTCTCCACGGAAACTTCAGCACGGCTGTAGTTGGCTTCGAAGAACGGCGTGATGTTCATGTCGCCATCGAAGGTGTACTCACCATAGGCCATCACGTTGTAGAGGTCCTGTGGACTGATGAACGTCTGGTTGAGGTCGTTACCGTTCAACGTACGGTTGAACAGGTCAACGTCGCGCACGCCGTCACCATCTGCGTCCACAGGATCGCCGAACGCGTCGGTCGTTTCGCTGAAGAACGGGATGCCGTAGTTACCGGCATCGGCCAGGCCGTAATTGTTGGTGTCGTAATACAGTGAACCGGCAAAGGTGCCGGCGAACTGCACACGGCCCGTGATACGCTCAAGCTTACAGGGTGAAATGGTCGCGGTGACCGCGCCATTCGTGTCCTGCCGCGTGGTGGCATCCGTCGCAACGTCGTTACGGAAGATCTGGCCGTCTTCGGAGATCTCGTAATGGGTGTTACAACCCTGCAGGAAGTCACGATCGCCATTGAGCACTTCGTCACGACGCGCATATTCTACGCCGATACCGATGAAGCCGTTGTCGAAGGTCGTACCCCAAGCGCCGGAGATGGTGTAATCGTCACCGCCGCCCTGATCGTTGTAATTGCCACTGGCAAACAGTTCGAAACCGTCGATGTCGGTGCGCAGGACGATGTTACCCACGCCGGCAACAGCGTCCGAACCGTAAACGGAGGATGCGCCGTCCAGCAGGAGGTCATAGCGCGAGATCAGCGAGGTCGGCAGAAGGTTGATCGACGGGTTGGTCGGCGCGCCTTCAACACCAGCCGGTGCAAGGCGGCGGCCATTAACCAGCAGCAGTGTACGATCAGCACCAAGGCCGCGCAGGTTCAGCGTCTGCGAACCCGGGCCGTTGTTGAGCACGAAGCCCTGGAAGGTGGCGTCAATCTGCTGACCCGCAGCCGATTCGGAGCGCTGCAGAATTTCTGCGGCGTCAAAATTACCAACGTCGCGCTGCGCTTCGGTCGTGAGGACCTGCAATGGCGAAATGCTGTTATAAGTCGATGCGCGATTGAGGCGCGAACCCGTAACAACGATAGTGGCATCCGATTCTTGGCCCTCGGCACCGTCATCATCAACGCTGACTTCCTCTTCAGCATCTTCGTCAGCATCCTGAGCATACGCCGGAGCGCCCACCAGAAGTGCAGCCGCCGAAACGGATACTGCGAAGCCCGTCAGGGCCTTAGTGTGAAATTTCTTCATGTTTGTCCCGTCCACCTATAAAATAGTCGAATTCACAAAACGTTCAGCGTGCCCATTGCAACAATGAAGATTGTCGCACCGAAGGCGGGTGATGCGCGGGGGTAAGCCGCGCATTCCGCAACACTGGAGGTGGGCTACGTGCAATAGGCACTGCCCCTTGTCAAAACGACAGCACCACGCGAATCGACAAACGACCCGTTTTGGTTGAGTCTGTGACTAAATTCACACACCACCTCAGCAGGAAGGCGGTTGGTTGATAGTTTCGTTGAATGGCCACCCCTCAGTCACATTGTTTCACACGCGACCACATTGTTGTTGCGATGCAACATAGGCTGCGCGAAATCATGTTCCGACAACACTTGCGATTGTCACGCTTTTACAATTGCCGCAACCTCTCCGCAGAATTTGGGACACCCACTCCAAACTCGGGGAAAAAGAATATGAATAATCAGACCAGACTTAAGCTCGCATGCGCTCCGGTCGCCCTCTCCATGGCGCTGTTTGCAGCGCCAGTCTTCGCTCAGGATGCGGATGACGGACAGTCTGCCGATCAGGAAGAAGACAATGCCATCGTTGTGACCGGCTCGCGCATCCAGCGCGATGCAAACGAAGCTGCTCCTTCCCCAATCGCGACCATTTCCGCTGATGACATTCGCCAGACGGGTGTGGTGGATGCGACTGAGGCGCTGCGCGAAATCCCCGCACTTTCCAATTCCGGCACGGTCGCCGATTCGCTCCAGAACGGCGCGGGCGGTATCGGTCAGGCGACGCTCAACCTGCGCGGGCTCGGTTCGGTCCGCACGCTGGTGCTGGTCGATGGTCAGCGCCACGTGTCGGGTGTCGCGGGTAGCCAGATTGTCGATGTGTCGTCGATCCCGTCAGGCTTGATCGAGCGCGTGGAAGTCCTCACCGGTGGTGCCTCCGCAGTTTATGGTGCGGACGCTGTGACCGGCGTCGTCAACTACGTGCTGCGCGATGATCTGGACGGTTTCCTGCTCGATGCGACGGCAGGTATTTCAGGCGAAGGCGATGGCGCAACCGCGTCAATCGACGGAGCGTTTGGCTACAATTTCCCCGACAATCGCGGCAATGTGACCATCGCTGCAGGCTATTCCTATGTTGAGCAGCTGTTGCAGGGTGACCGGGATTTCTTCGCCAACAATGGCCGCTTCAACACCGGCACCACCTACCCCAGCCCGCTGCTGCGCTTCCAGCGCGGTGACATCACCGATGGGACACCGAACTTTGCCGACTTCTACAGCATCGACAATTTCTCGTTCCCAATCGGTTTCCGCATTCCGCAGCCCGGCACCGCTGACTATGATGCGATCTTCACCGGCGGCGTGACGCCCACTGCGGCGGAGCAGGCCTTGATTGATCAGGCGGCGAATGCTCCGGCCCTCGCCTATCAGGCCGATCCGCGCTTCGCGATTTCATCCGGCGCAGGCCTGATCTTCCGCCGCGATTTTGGCTTCTTCGATGCCGACATCAACAGCAACGGCGTCAATGACTGTCAGGAAAGCTTCATCGGCCTGACCGGTTTTGGCGGCGGTGGCTGTTATGTCTCCACTCCCGATGGCGGCGTGAAAATCTTTGAAGATGGCATTGTCGCCAGTTCAAGCAACCAGTTCGGCGGAGACGGCGCGCCGGAACGTCTGAGCGGTGCCAGCCTAATTCCGGGCAATGAGCGTATCTACGCCAATCTGATCGCCAATTATGAACTGACAGACGGTGTCGAAGTGTTTGTTGATGCCAAGTATGTGAATTCATACACGGAATCGCAAGATCCCTACAACACCTTCTACGATTCACTGCTGATCTTCGCCGACAATCCGTACATTCCAGGCGCGATCCAGGATGATGCTGATGATGCGGGCGGCCTGCGCGTTTCCCGCGATTTCACCGACCTTGGTCTGGCGCGCCAGCTTGTGACGCGCGAAACATACCGTCTCGTCGGCGGACTGCGCGGCGAATTCGGATCAGGTGGTGAGTTCAGATGGCAGCTGAGTGCCAATTTCGGGCGCTTCGAATCCGAAGTCGAGAATGAAAACACGGTCCTGCCCGACCGTCTGTTTGCAGCGCTTGACGCCGTGGACGAAGGCGAGTTCCTCAACGGCACGCCCAATGGCAATGTCGTATGCCGGTCTGATCTCGATCCGAATGCACGCCACCCGGGCAGCCAATTCTTTCCTGTGATCGAACCGGGCTTCTTCACCTTCAATCCGGGCGACGGCCAGTGTGCACCAGCCAATATCTTCCGGGGCGAACAATCGCTCACACAGGATGCGGTCGATTTCATCACTGTGACCACCGTGAGCGAAGCTGCACTTGAACAATTTGTCGTGAGTGCAAGCCTTGTGGGCGACACCAGCAGCTTCTTTGAGCTGCCCGGTGGCCCCGTCGGCTTCGCGGTAGGCGCGGAATATCGTGAAGAGCGCAGCGAGTTCAACTTCGACCCGCTAACGCTTGGTATCGCGCAAGAAACCACGCCGGACATCAATGCCGGCCAGTTCATCGGCGATGTATCGGGCAACCAGCAATTGGTGTTCGATGCGCAGACGCGCAGCTTCAACACCGGCGGTGAGTTTGATGTCAAAGAAATCTTCGGCGAGCTGAACTTGCCGATTCTGTCGGGCACGCCGTTCTTCGAAACTCTGGAAGTCTCTGGCGCAGCGCGCTTTTCCGACTATTCGACGGTCGGCAGTACCTTCACCTGGAGTGTAAGCGGCATCTGGGCTCCGGTGGAGGATATCCGCTTCCGCGGTACCTACTCACAGGCTGTTCGCGCGCCGAACATCGCGGAGCTTTTCGATCCGGAACAAGGCACGGTATTCCGTCCATCGGACCCCTGCGATGCCTCGCAAATCGGCGTGCTGGATGCAGCCGACGCTGCCGTGCGTCAGACCAATTGTATCGCTGATTTCCAGTCATTGGGCGCTGCTGCGACCGATTACTCAACCGGCGGCGTTTATGATTATTCTGATCCGCTGACAGCGCGTTTCTCTGGCACCACCGGCGGTAACCCGGACCTGCGCGAAGAGACCGCCACAACCTACACCTTCGGCGCCGTGGTCACGCCGCGTTTCGTGCCGGGCCTCGTCATTTCGGCAGATTACTACAATATCGAAATCGAAGATGCGATTGCCGCGGTGGGCGCTCAGGACATTGTTGATTCCTGTTACGACTCAACAGATTTCGCCAACAATCAGTTCTGCGGGCAATTCTCACGCAACGGCGATTCCACAAGTCCGACCTTCCTCGGATTCGACTTTCTGAGGCAGACACAGCTGAACTTCGGTAAGATCGAGACAGCGGGTATCGACGCCACCATCGCCTATCGTTTCGACATCGGCGCATTCGATATCGGCGCGCGGGCATCGGTCAACTGGGTCGATTACCTGGACTTCTTCTTCGACCCGACTGATCCAACCAATGTCGATCCTGAGCTGCGCGAAGAACAGCGCCCGCAATGGGCGGGTGTGGGTTCACTCAGCGTCGGCTATGGCCCGATCACGGTCCGTTACGGTCTGCAATATGTCGAAAGCACTGCCTTCTCCGGTATCGAGATCGAAACTGCCGCTGCTCAGGTGGGCGACGCAGGGTTTGCGGATGATTATTACATCCACGATCTGTCGGTCACATATGAAGCCAGCGACCAGATATCGGTCTATGCCGGTGTCAACAATCTGACGGATGAAGAACCCTATCCGACGAATTTCTCCTATCCGGTGAACCCGTATGGAACGTCATTCTTCGTCGGCATTTCGGTGCGCGGATACTAAGCTCCAGCGCTTCGACAAGTGTTTGAGCCAAAGAAAAGGGCGGGGAATTTCCCCGCCCTTTTTTTGTTTTGCGTTAAAGGATGGTGTCAGCTGACGGCCATCTGCAGCTCGCCATCGCCTTCGTCGATTGTGACTGTGCTGCCATCGGGCACATCACCTGCCAGCAGCATTTCAGCGAGCGGGTCTTGCAGATGTCGCTGCACGGCGCGCTTCAGAGGCCGCGCGCCGTAGGCGGGGTCATAGCCGACCCGGCCCAGCCATTTGCGCGCACCATCGGTCAGGTCGAGCACGATCTTGCGATCCTTGAGCAGCTTCTGCACGCGCGATACCTGAATATCGACGATCGGTGCCATGTGCTCCATCGCCAGGCGGTGGAACAGGATGATCTCGTCCAGCCGGTTGAGGAATTCGGGGCGGAAATGCCCGCGCACGACATCCATCACCTGCTCTTCGACATCGGCAACCTTCTGGTCATCGCCAAGGTTGGAGAGGAACTGGCTGCCCAGGTTCGAGGTCAGGATGATAAGCGTGTTGGAAAAATCGACCTTGCGCCCTTGTCCGTCGGTCAAATGGCCATCGTCGAGCACTTGCAGCAGCACGTTGAACACGTCGCCATGCGCTTTCTCGACCTCATCAAACAGCACGACCTGATAGGGACGCCGCCGAACCGCTTCGGTCAGCACGCCGCCCTCTTCATAGCCGACATAGCCGGGAGGCGCACCGATCAGGCGGGCGACCGAATGCTTCTCCATGAATTCACTCATGTCGATGCGCACCATCGCCTGATCGTCATCGAACAGGAATTCGGCGAGCGCCTTGGTCAGCTCGGTCTTGCCGACACCGGTCGGGCCGAGGAACAGGAAGCTGCCCATCGGGCGGCCCGGATCCTGCAAGCCAGCCCGCGCACGGCGCACGGCCTTTGACACCGAGTTGATCGCCTTTTCCTGCCCGATCACGCGCTGGGACAGCACGTCTTCCATATTGAGCAGTTTTTCGCGCTCGCCTTCGAGCATCTTTTCCATCGGAATACCCGTCCACCGGGCGACGACCGAGGCGATATCGTCCTCGGTCACTTCCTCACGCAGCAGCGCATTTTCGGTCGTTTCCTCGGCCGCAGCGAGCGCCTTCTCCAAATCCGGAATCTTGCCGTAGGAAAGCTCACCCGCCTTGGCGAGATCGCCCGCCCGCTGGGCTTGCTCCAGCTCGATCCGGGCCGCGTCAAGATCTTCCTTGATCTTGGCCTCGGCGTGGATTTTGTCGCGTTCGTTCTGCCAGCGCGTGGTCAGTTCGGACGATTGCTGTTCAAGGTTCGCCAGTTCCTCGCGCAGCGCAGTCAGGCGATCCTTGCTTGCAGAATCGTTTTCCTTGGCCAGCGCCGATTCCTCAATCTTGAGCTGAATGATGCGCCGGTCGAGCGATTCAATTTCCTCCGGCTTGCTTTCCACTTCCATGCGGATGCGGCTGGCAGCCTCGTCCATCAGATCGATGGCCTTGTCGGGCAGGAAGCGGTCGGAAATATAGCGTTCGGAAAGCTGTGCAGCGGCCACAATCGCCGCATCGGTGATGCGCACGCCGTGGTGGAGCTCATACTTCTCCTTGATACCGCGCAGGATGGAGATGGTGTCCTCCACGCTTGGCTCGTCGACGAACACGGGCTGAAAACGCCGCTGGAGCGCCGCGTCCTTCTCGACATATTTCTGATACTCATCGAGCGTGGTCGCGCCGATGCAGTGCAATTCGCCCCGCGCCAGAGCGGGTTTCAACAGATTGGAGGCATCCATGCTGCCTTCGCTCGCGCCCGCACCGATCAGCGTGTGCATTTCATCGATGAACAGGATGATCTCACCATCGGCGCCTTTCACCTCGTCCAGCACCGATTTCAGCCGCTCTTCAAATTCGCCGCGATATTTTGCGCCTGCAATCAGCGAGCCCATGTCGAGGCTCATCAGGCGTCGATCTTTCAGGCTGTCAGGCACATCGCCATTGGCAATACGCAATGCGAGACCTTCGGCAATCGCGGTCTTACCGGTGCCTGGCTCGCCGATAAGGACAGGATTGTTCTTGGTACGCCGGGCGAGAATCTGCACGGTGCGGCGAATTTCCTCGTCGCGCCCGATCACCGGGTCGAGCTTGCCCTCACGCGCAGCCTCGGTCAGGTCGCGCGAATATTTCTTCATCGCGTCATAGGACGCCTCGGCATTGGCGCTGTCGGCCGTCTTGCCGTTCCGCAATTCATTGATTGCCGTGTTGAGCGCCTGCGCGGTAAGCCCTGCATCGGCGAGCGCCTTCCCAGCTTTGCTGTCCTTGGCCAGTGCCAATGCCAGCAGCAGGCGTTCCACAGTGACGAAACTATCTCCGGCTTTCTCGGCAAGCTGTTCAGCCGAATCGAGCACCCGCACCGCGTCATTATCCAGCCCCGGCGTCTGCTGCGCCCCGCCCCCGCTTACGGCGGGAACTTTCGCCAGCAGCGCATCGACCTGTTGCACCGCTGTGCCCGGATTGCCGCCGGCGCGCTGGATAAGTCCGGCGGCCATGCCTTCCTCATCCTCCAGTAGCGCCTTCAGAATGTGTTCTGGAGAAATGCGCTGGTGGCTGTTGCGAATGGCGACAGTCTGCGCGCTTTGCAGGAAGCCGCGCGCCCGGTCGGTAAATTTTTCGAGATTCATGCCCTCTTGGTCCCTTGCTGTTACCCATGACAGATAGTGTTGCACTTTCGCAACACAAGTAGTGTCGGACCCGATTTTTCGACCCTTCGTCGAAAATATTGCTCAACCAAGGCTAGCGCGTTGAAACGGGTTTCACCAGCGCTCAAGCGTGCTAACAGGTAGCATATGAAACTTCACACCGTATTCCGCTCGCTCGTCCCCGCTACTGCCACTCTTGCTCTGCTGGGCTGTACCACCATCGATACGCCGCCCGCAGCGGTTGCGGAAGCGGAGGTGGTCGCACCCGCGCCCGCATCGCTGGATGAGCTGATCGCTGCGGTCGACATTCCTTACGAGACCTTCACGCTCGATAATGGCTTGCAGGTCGTGATCCACACCGATCGCAAAAGCCCGTTGGTCGGCGTCACCACTTATTACCGCGTCGGGTCGAAGCATGAGCCGCGCGGACGCACCGGCTTTGCCCATCTGTTTGAGCATCTGATGTTCGGCGGCAGCGAGAATGTCGAGAATTTCGACGTCCCTCTGGAAGCTGCAGGCTCCACCGGAACCAATGGCTCCACCTGGTATGACCGCACCAATTACGTCGAAGTCGTGCCTGCTGGCGCGCTCGATCTGGCGTTGATGATGGAAAGCGACCGCATGGGCTATCTGCTCGGCGCGATCAGTCAGGAAAAGCTCGATAACCAGCGCATGGTGGTGCAGAATGAAAAGCGGCAGGGTGATAACAACCCCTATGGCCTTGTCAGCTATGTGCTGAACGATGGGCTGCTGCCTGTCGGCCACCCTTATCGTCACTCTACCATTGGATCGATGGCCGATCTTTCCGCCGCCAGCCTTGAAGACGTGCAGACCTGGTTCCGCGACAATTACGGTCCCAACAATGTCGTTCTGTCGCTGACCGGTGACATTGATGCCGAAACCGCGCGCCCGATGGTCGAACGTTGGTTCGGTGAAATCACGCGCGGCCCCGCTGTAGAAACCCGTGAAGCTGGTCCCGTAACTCTGGCAGAACCGGAATATCGCGAGATCACCGATCAGGTGCCGCTCGCGCGCATCTATCAGGCATGGACCGGCCCCGGCATGGAGCATCCCGATGCTGTGCCGCTGCGTGTCGGCATGTCGATCCTTGGCGGCCTCAGTTCCTCGCGCTTGGACAACTCCATGGTGCGCGGTGACGAGCTGGCGACCAGCGTGTTCGCCTATTCACAGCAGCAGGAGCAATTGAGCTTCCTGCAAGCGCTGGTGAATGTGAAGCCCGATGTGGACAATGCCGAGGCGCTGGCGCTGCTCGAAAGCGAGATCGCGCGGATGATTGCGGATGGTCCGACACAGGACGAAATCAATCGCGCCGTGACGCAGATCGTTGCCGAAACCATCGGCTCGCAAGAGCGGGTCGGCGATTTCGGCGGCAAGGGCATGATCCTCGCCGAAGGCCTGCTGTACACCGGCAATCCCGGCCAGTTCCGTGACGAGCTGGAACAGATGGCGGCGCTGACACCCGAAACGGTGCGCGCGGCGATGGAGCGCTGGCTTTCGCGTCCCGCATACACGCTGGCGGTCGTCCCCGGCGAACGCACGCTGGATGGCGGAAACCTTGGCGGCTGGGGTGATGAGGACACACGCCCGGCGCCAGAACCTGACACCGGCTCCGATGTCGAAGTTGCCCGCACCGGCCCCGAACGCGCCCTGCCCACGCCTGAACCAGTGGGTGAGCTGACGTTCCCGCAAGTAGAGAATGCAACGCTTTCCAACGGCATGTCCGTGGTGCTGGCGCGCCGCACCGCCGTGCCGCAAGTCTCGCTATCGATGGTGTTCGATGCAGGGTCCGTGGTCGATCCCATCGGTCAGGCAGGCGTGCATGAAACCATGATCGATGCGCTGAGCGAAGGCACGACAACGCGCAGCGCACTGGACATTGCGCAGGAGCAGGAAGCGCTTGGCGCATCGCTCAATGCAGGTGCTGGCGTGGACCGTTCGGTCGTTTCGCTCACTGCGCTTACCGCCAATCTTGCCCCCTCGCTCGATTTGATGGCCGATGTGGTCCGCAATCCGGCTTTCGCGCCCGATGCCGTCGCCCGCGTGCGTCAGCAGCGGGAAGCAGCGATTGCCCAGCAGCTTGCATCTCCGGGAGGTCTGGCCCAGCGCGCTTTCCTGCCGTTGGTTTATGGGACGAACCATCCTTACGCCTATGCTTCGACGAGCGGCAATGCCGCGGCAGTTGCGGCGCTGGAGGCCAGCGATCTGTCAGCCGAGCACGCCGAATGGATGCGCCCCGACCTCGCCTCTATCACTGTGGTGGGTGACATCGCGATGGATGATCTGGTCGCCGCACTCGAAGCCAGCTTTGGCGATTGGGAAGCGCCCGCCACTCCGGCACCAGCCAAGAATATCGATGTGGCAACACCGGCCCCGGCCCCGCGCCTTGTGGTGGTGGACCGGCCCAATTCGCCGTCGAGCTTTCTGACGCTGGGCCGCCTTACCCCGTTCACAGGCCATAAGAGCGGTTTGGAGGCGGTTGAGCTGGCCAATGAGGTAATCGGCAATGGCTTCCTCTCGCGGCTCAACAATGATCTGCGCGAAACACGCGGGTGGACCTATGGCATTCGCTCATCGATCCCTGCGGCCCGCGGTCAACGCCGTTTGCAGGTCGGCACACAGGTGCAGGCGGACCGGACGGCGGATTCGATCCGCGTGATCCTCGATCAGATGCAGGACTTCCCAGCCGTACGTCCGGTCGATGCGACCGAATTGCAGCGTGTGACCGACGGCAATATCCGCAATCTACCCAACCGCTATGAAACCAATGGCCAGGTGCGCGGCGCTTTGCTGAGCAACCAGCTGCTGGGCCGCGATCTGCGCTATCAAGCCAGCCTGCCCGATATCTATCGCGGCATCGACGCTGTCGACATTGATGCAAGCGCTGGTGAATTTCTCCAGCCGGAGAATTTCGTCATCGTCGTGGTCGGAGATCGTTCGGTCATCGATCCGCAGCTCGAAACACTGGGCATGGACATTGAATATCTGGACGCGGACGACCTGTAAGGTCCCCTCGTCAATTCATCAGAATAGCATTCAGGAGAGAATTATGAGCGACGTTGGCGGCACCTATGATTTCGTGGTCAACAGCCCGATGGGCGAACAAAAGGGCACGATGACCGTGGTGCCGAATGACGATGGAACCGGTTTCTCCGGCTCGCTCAATGGCTCGCTCGGCTCGATGGATATCGACAATGGCACGATCAGCGGCAGCACGCTGTCGTGGAAGATGAAGATGAGCATGCCGCTGCCAATGACACTCGATTGCGAAGCGACGGTGGACGGAGATGACGTCACCGGCACCATCGACGCCGGGATGATGGGCAAGATGCCCATGACCGCCAAGCGCCAAGCTTAAGCGAGCTAAATCCTGCCGCGCAAAGCCTGATAGGCAACTGCCGTCACCGCATTCGCCAAATTGAGCGAGCGGATGTGCGGTGAGCGCATGGGCATGTAAAACTCGCGATCCCGGTGGTTGTTGCGGATCACGTCGGGCAGACCCTTCGTCTCGCAGCCGAACACCAGATAGGCATCGTCAGGGTAATCCGGCTCGTAGAAGCTGGCAGGCGCATCATCCTCGAACAGGAACAGCTGCTCGGCGCGCGGCTGACGCTCCGCCATAAACGCTTCCCAATTGTCAAACTCGGCAAGCCGCACATGCTGCCAGTAATCCAGCCCAGCACGTTTCAGCCGCGTATCGGTGATCTCGAACCCGTAAGGACGGATCAGCACCAGCTCCAGATCGAGCGCCACACAAGTGCGCCCGATGGTACCTGTGTTGCCGGGAATTTCCGGGTGGACGAGGACGATGGACGGGCGGACGGTCAGCCCAATTTGCCCTTCAGAATCTGGTTCACTACAGCGGGGTTCGCCTTGCCCTGCATCGCTTTCATCGTCTGGCCGACGAAGAAGCCGAATAGCTTGTCCTTGCCGCCCTTGTACTGCTCCACCTTGTCGCCATTGGCGGCGATGATTTCGTCGATGGCAGCCTCGATCGCGCCAGTGTCGCTGACTTGCTTGAGGCCCTCGGTATCGGCGATTTCGTCGGGCTCGCGGCCTCCCTTCAGGACGATTTCGTAGATTTCCTTGGCCTGTCCGCCCGAAATCTCGCCTGCGTCCTGCATTTTGAGGATGGCGGCCTGCCGCGCGGCGGTGCCGTGGGCGAGGTCAGCTTCGTCACCCAAAGATTTCACCACACCCGGCGCGACAGAGAGCGACCAGTTCGCCACTTGCGTTGCCACCTTGGCTTCCGGCTTAGCCAGCGCACTCGCAACCTCGCCCAGCAGCGTTTCAAAGCGCGCAAAAGTCTCCACCTCAGCAGTCAATTCGCGGGCGTTGTAGGGCGTCAGGCCGAGGTCATTCTCGTAACGCTGGCGCTTGGCATCGGGCAGTTCGGGAAGGCTGGCGCGGCATGCTTCCAGAAATTCATCGTCCAGTTCCAGCGGCAGCAGATCGGGATCGGGGAAGTAGCGATAATCATGCGCGTCTTCCTTGGACCGCATCGACCGCGTGGTGCCAGTGCCGGGATCGAACAGGCGCGTTTCCTGCACAATTGTGCCACCATCTTCCAGCACATCGACCTGACGCTTCGCCTCATGCTCGATGGTCTGCATCACGAAGCGCACCGAGTTGACGTTCTTCGTTTCTGTCCGCGTGCCAAGCGCTGTATCACCAACCCGGCGCACACTGACATTCACGTCGGCGCGCATCGAGCCTTCTTCCATATTGCCATCACAGCTGCCGACATAGCGCAGGATCGCGCGCAGCTTGCGCACATAGGCCCCGGCCTCGGCGGGCGAGGTCATGTCGGGATCGCTGACGATTTCCATCAGCGCGACGCCGGTGCGGTTGAGATCGACATAGGACATGGTCGGATGCTGATCGTGCATCAGCTTGCCCGCGTCCTGCTCGATATGAATGCGCTCAATCCCGATGACCCGGTCAGCGGGAATGCCCGCCTTCTCATCGGCTTCAATCGCCAGCGAGCCCTTGCCCACGATGGGGTGGTACAGCTGGCTGATCTGATAGCCCTGCGGCAGATCGGCGTAGAAGTANTTCTTGCGGTCAAANCGCGACCATTTGTTGATTGCCGCTTCGATTGCCATGCCGGTGCGCACCGCCTGCCGAATGCACTCGCGATTGGGCACAGGGAGCATCCCCGGCATCGCCGCATCGACAAGGCTGACCTGTGTATTCGGCTCTGCGCCAAACGCGGTAGACGCGCCCGAGAACAGCTTGGCGTTGGAAGTGACCTGCGCGTGGACTTCGAGACCGACAACGATCTCCCACTCGCCCGTTGCGCCATGAATGCGGTAGTTTGTCATGATATCAGAGGCATCCTTGAACCACGTCGAGACCATTGTTAATCCTCAGTCGGCTACGGTATTCTACAATAGAGCCTGACCCAGTCGGATTTGGTTTGAAGTCGTATCGGACGACTGTGCCAAGGGCGTTTTCTCTGGTCACCCAAAAATTAATTCCGTCGGTTCCCATGGTCGGCCCGGAACGGAGGCCTTGCTGCACACAGCCAGCAACTTCGCCAGCAGTCTGATCGCTTTGAAAGATTTCAAGCGCATCTTGTTCGAGCATACCGCCAGTAGTTGCTGCGCAACCGCCTACAAGACAGGCCCCTACGAGGCTGAAGCCAATTCGTTTCATCATGTTTCTCACCACCACTTCTCCGGCTGCGCGGTGAATCCGGCACGCTGCTCAATCGCCAGACCGGCGTTCAGCACGCCCTGCTCATCCATAGCGCGGCCCACCAGTTGCAGGCCGAGCGGCAGGCCGTCCTCGGTCAGCGTCGCGGGGACACTCATGGCGGGCA
>JGI24025J20009_10001837_pt1 | contig 15742 bp, 12 predicted proteins | sample Cruoilmetagenom3_FD_20009 | JGI IMG/M metagenome (IMG submission 20009)
TTCTGGCGCATGTGCAGGGCGGGATCACCTCGCTTTGCCGTGCTTGGGATATCACCCGCGCGGATGGTGAGGTGATGGGATTTACCGATCACGACCAAACACTGACGTTTGATGACATCAGTTACCGCGCCGATACCGGCCTGAGTGCCATGGCCTTGCAGCAAACCACGGGCCTGTCGGTGGACAACACCGAAGCGCTGGGCGCGCTGCGTGACAGTGCCATCCGCGAAGAGGATATTGAGGCGGGGCGCTATGATAACGCTGAAATTCGTGCCTGGCTGGTCAACTGGAGTGATGTGAGCGAGCGGCATTTGCTGTTTCGTGGCACCATCGGAGAGATGCGCCGTGCCAACGGTGCCTTTGAGGCCGAGCTGCGCGGGCTGACGCAGGTGCTGAACCTGCCCATCGGCCGGGTGTATCAAAAACCGTGTAGTGCGGTTCTGGGTGATACCCGGTGCCGGTTTGATCTGGATGAACCCGGGTTTTTTGAAAGCCGCAGCGCTGATCAGATCGAAAACCGCCGTGTGTTTCGGTTTGACGGGTTGACGGGCTATGCGGACAACTGGTTTCAGCATGGTCGGTTGATCGTGCAATCGGGCGCTGCCAAGGGCCTGAGCGGGATGATCAAACGTGACCGTCAGGACGAAGACACGCGGGTGATTGAGCTGTGGCATCCCATCCGCGCCGGACTTGTGCCGGGTGATACGCTGCGTATTGAAGCAGGCTGTGACAAACGGTTTCCGACGTGCCGTCACAAGTTTGATAACCTGTTGAATTTTCAGGGGTTTCCCGACATTCCAGGTGATGACTGGTCGATCATTGATCCGTCACGCACCGGCAGCGCCACCGGCGGGAGCCGCCGGTCATGAGCCAGATTGGCCCCTTGGTGGTACAGGCCGCGCGCGGCTGGATTGGCACGCCCTATCGGCATCAAGCCAGTTGCAAGGGTGCGGGCACCGATTGTCTGGGCCTGTTGCGCGGCATCTGGCGCGAGGTGCTGGGGGCGGAACCCGAGGTGGTGCCGGCCTATTCAATGGACTGGTCCGAGCCCACGCAAGACGAGGCGTTATGGCGCGCCGCCGCAAGGCATTTGCAACCTACAGAACCGGGCCAAGAGGCCGAGGGCGATGTATTGTTGTTTCGGATGCGCGCGGGCGCTGTCGCCAAACATCTGGGGCTTGCGGGCGATCTCAGCCCTCAGCCCACATTTATTCACGCCTATTCGGGCCATGCGGTGGTGGAAAGCCCCCTGAGTGGCCCCTGGCAGAGGCGCATTGTCGCCAGATTCAGATTTCCTGAGGAGAGCAGCTAATGGCAACGGTACTTCTTTCGGCCGCAGGGGCGGCAATTGGCGGCTCGGTTGGGGGCACGGTTTTGGGCTTGTCCATGGCGGCCGCGGGCCGGTTTGCCGGTGCTATTGTTGGCCAATCCATTGATCAGCGCCTGTTGGGTGAAGGCACGGATATTGTTGAAAGTGGCCGGGTGGAGCGGCTGCGCCTGACCGGATCGGGCGAAGGCGACGGTATTGCGCAGGTCTATGGCAAAATGCGCATTTCCGGCCAGATGATCTGGGCCACGGAATTTACCGAGACAGTGAATGTCACCGGTGGCGGCAAGGGGGCGCCAAGTGCACCCAAGACGGCCAATTATGACTATTCGGTCAGTCTGGCTGTGGCCTTGTGTGAAGGTGAGATCAGCCATATCGGGCGCATCTGGGCCGATGGCAATGAATTGGCAGCCGATAGCATCACCATGCGGGTCTATTACGGCACGCCCGATCAACTGCCTGATCCCAAGATGGAGGCCATTGAAGGGGCGGGCGAGGTGCCTGCCTATCGGGGCACCGCTTATGTGGTGATCGAGGATCTGGCGCTGGGCGTTTATGGCAACCGTGTGCCGCAGTTTACCTTTGAAGTCGCGCGCCCCAGCCAGCCTTGGCAAGACGGTGGTGCGCTGGACCCGGCGCATGGTGTGCGCGGCGTGGCGATGCTGCCCGGCAGTGGTGAATATGCGCTGGCCACAACGCCGGTGACCAAAGTGTTCGGGCCGGCCTCATTGGGGATTGCCAACGTCAATTCACCTTCGGGCAAAACGGATTTCGCCACATCGCTGGAGTCGATGACCGGAGAGCTGACCAATTGTGGGGCAACATCGCTGATTGTCAGCTGGTTTGGCGGCGATCTGCGCGCGGCCAACTGCGAGATCAGGCCGAAGGTGGAAGATCAGCTGTATGACAGCTCAAACATGCCCTGGCAGGTGAACGGATTGACCGCATCTTTGCCCAGCAGGTGCCGCTGGATGACAACGATCAACCGGTTTACGGTGGCACGCCCACAGATTTTGCCGTGGTCGAGGCCATTCAGGCGCTTTCCGCTGCGGGCCAGGATGTGATGTATTATCCGTTCATCCTGATGGACCAATTGGCGGGCAATGGCCTGCCTGACCCGCACAGTGATGCCGAGGATCAGCCGATCCTACCCTGGCGTGGGCGCATAACCACCTCCAAGGCGCCGGGCCAGCCGGGCAGCCCGGATGGCACCGCTGCGGCCGAGGCCGAAGTGGCCGCGTTTTTTGGCACCGTGATGGCCAATGATTTTGCGCTGAAAGAAGACGACGAGCTGGAAGGCCCGCTGATTGATCTGATCGAATTGCAGGGCTTTACCGGGTTTCAGAGCATTAGCCCGGTTGAATACAACGGGCCGGCAAATGATTGGGGGTATCGCCGGTTCATCCTGCACCAGGCGGCTTTGTGCAAGGCGGCCGACGGTGTGGAAAGTTTCTGTATCGGATCCGAAATGGTGGGGCTGACGACCATTCGCGGCGCGAACAACAGCTTTCCGGCGGTGGATCACATGATTGCCCTGCTGGGGCAGGTGCGCCTGATCCTTGGGCCGGATGTAAAGATCAGCTATGCCGCTGACTGGACGGAATATTTTGGCTATCAGCCGCAGGATGGAACCGGTGACCGGTTCTTCCATCTTGATGCGCTTTGGGCTGATGACGACATTGATTTCATTGGCATCGACAATTACATGCCCCTGTCTGACTGGCGCGATGGCAAGGATCATCTGGATGCCGGTGCCGGTGCGATTTATGATCTTGGGTATCTGCAATCCAACATTGAGGGCGGCGAGGGCTATGACTGGTATTACCACTCACCCGAGGCGCGCGCGGCGCAAATCCGCACCGACATCACCGATGGTGATCACAATGAGCCGTGGATCTGGCGCTATAAGGACATTCGCAACTGGTGGCTGAATGATCACCATGAGCGGGTGAACGGTGTGCGCAGCGCCGGCCCAACGGCCTGGGTCGAGCAATCCAAACCGATCCGCTTTACCGAATACGGCTGCGCGGCCATCGACAAGGGCACCAATCAGCCGAATAAATTTCTTGATCCAAAATCCTCAGAATCGCTGTTGCCGCGCCATTCCAACGGGCGTCAGGACGAGTTGATGCAGATGCAATATCTGCGCGCCATGGCGGGGTATTGGAGCAATGCGGCCAACAATCCGGTGTCTGTTGAATACGAAGCACCAATGTTGGACTGGGATCATTCCTATGTCTGGGCGTGGGATGCGCGGCCCTATCCGTTTTTCCCCAACAATCGCGAGCTGTGGTCGGATGGCGACAATTATGCGCGGGGTCATTGGCTGACGGGGCGGGCCTCGGCGCGCACCCTGGCCAGCGTGGTGGACGAGCTGTGCCAGCGCGCGGGGCTGCAACATTATGACGTCAGCGGGCTTTATGGCCATGTGCGCGGCTATGTGGTTGAGGATGTCACGGACGCGCGCTCGGCGTTGCAGGCGCTGGTGTTGCGCTATGGGTTTGATGCGATTGACCGTGGCGGTGTGCTGACGTTTCGGATGCGCGATGGGCTGGCGGATCATGTGGTTGATCCTGCGATGGTGGTGCGCGAAGGCGGGGATGCGCCTTTGATCGAAGAGGTGCGCGCCTCGGCGGTGGAACTGTCGGGCCGGGTGCGCCTGCGCTTTGTGGAATCCAATGGCGATTATGAGGTGATCGCCGAAGAGGCGATTTTGCCCGAGGATGGCACACACGCGGTCTCGATCTCAGAAATCCCAATTTCGATGACCCGTGCCGAAGGCCGCCAGACGGTAGAGCGCTGGCTGTCGGAATCGCGGTTGGCGCGCGATACGTTGCGCCTGACATTGCCGCCCTCGCAGATGGATCGCGGGGCAGGGGATGTGATCAGCCTGCCCGAGGAGGATGGCCACGGGTTTTACCGCATTGACCGGATTGAACAGCTGGGCCTGGCGCAGCGCGTTGATGCGGTGCGGATTGAGCCGGAAAGCTATGTGCCCATTGAGATCCCCGATATTGCGGGCTCGACCAGCGGGTTTACCCCGCCCGCCCCGATAACGCCTATATTCATGGACCTGCCATTGATGACGGGTCTGGAAATCCCGCATGCGCCACATCTGGCGGTGGCGGCAAACCCCTGGCCCGGCTACGCGGCGCTGTATTCTTCTACGTCGGATGCCAATTATGCGCTGAACACCTTGATCTATGCGCCAACACCGGTGGGCATTACAGAAACCACGCTTATGCGTGCACCCAGCGGGTGTTATGATCGGGGCGCGCCACTGCGGGTTGAGATGCTCAATGGCCAGTTGGCCAGCGTCAGTGATGCAGAATTGCTGAACGGTGCCAATCTATGTGCCATTGGCGATGGCACCCCCGGCGGTTGGGAGCTGTTTCAGTTCCGCGATGCCACATTGGTGGGCACGGATACCTATGATCTGAGCCTGCGGTTGCGCGGGCAATTGGGCTCTGATGCGCTACAACCTGCTGACTGGCCTGCGGGATCATTGCTGGTGCGGCTGGACCAGACACCACAGCAAATCTTGCTGAACGAGACCTCGCTGGGGCAAGAGCGCCATTATCGTGCGGGGCCGGGGGACAAGTTTTATACCGACCCGTCGTTCCAGCATGCGGTGCTGGCGTTTGAAGGGATTGGCCTTCGCCCCTATAGCCCGGTCCACCTGACCGCACGGCCAATGGAGGAGGGCCACCTGCAAGTTGAGTGGATTCGCCGCACACGCATTGGGGGCGATCGCTGGGATACGCTTGAAGTGCCGTTGGGCGAGGAAAGTGAACGCTACTTGGTGCGGGTGACCCAAAATGGGCAACTGCTGCGCGAAGAATTCACCACGGCCCCCAATTGGATCTATACCACAACGCAGATGGCGGCTGATGGGCAATCCGGGTTTTACCAGATTGAAGTGGCGCAAATCTCAGCCAGCTTTGGCCCCGGACCCCATGCCGAAATCACGCTGGCTGCTTGAGCGGAACATTCTGAAGCGGCCCCCTTTTTGGGGCCGCTTGGCATTGTAGAACGTGATGCAGGTCCTGACGAGCCGCTCAGCCGCGGGCGCATTCGATACATTTGAGTGCGGCGGGGTCCTGCTCGACAGTGGCCCGAGAGGCCTCGCCAGTTGATCCTCGCCCTTCCAGCGCGCTGATTGTGGCCCGTCTCAGCGCGCGAAACTGTGCCAGTTCTGCGTCATTCATTTGCGTGATCGCTCTTATCACTGCTTTGCATTTTACCATTTGCACCTATCTGGTATAGTCAATGCCTGAGATAAGGAGCACCGCCATGGCCAAAACACGCGCAAAGCTGGCAGAACTTGACCCGGTTTGGGTTCGTATCCGCGAAGAAGCCCATGATGCGGTTGGAGCTGAACCACTGATGGGCGGGTTGGTGCATTCGTCAATTCTGCACCATGATAGCCTGGAAACAGCGCTGGCGTACCGGATTTCGCTGAAACTGGCGTCAAGCGAGATGCCCGAACAAATTCTGCGCGAGATTTGCGACAACGCTTATGAGGATGATCCCGAGCTGGCCATGGCCGCGCGCGCTGATCTGGTGGCGGTGCGGGATCGTGATCCGGCGTGTGATCGTTTTATCCAGCCCCTGTTATTTTTCAAAGGTTTCCAAGCCATTCAGGCCTACCGCGTGGCGCATTGGTTGTGGACACAAGGCCGGCTGGATCTGGCGCGGTTCTTTCAGATGCGCGCCTCTGAGGCGTTTGGCGTGGACATTCATCCCGGTGCCGTGATCGGCAAGGGGATCATGATCGACCACGCACATTCCATCGTGATCGGTGAAACGGCGGTGGTGGGCGATAACGTGTCGATGCTGCATTCGGTCACTTTGGGCGGCACCGGCAAAGAAGAACAAGACCGCCACCCCAAGATTGGAGATGGCGTGCTGATCGGAGCCGGGGCCAAGGTGCTGGGCAACATCACCGTGGGCCATTGCAGCCGGATTGCTGCCGGGTCTGTGGTGCTGGAAGACGTGCCGCCCTGCAAGACCGTGGCGGGTATCCCCGCGCGGGTTGTGGGCGAGGCAGGGTGTGAGCAACCCTCCATGAGCATGGATCAGTTGCTGCAATCTTGTCCGGGCAGCTGAACGCTCAGATCGCCATATCCTGAATGGACGACCAGCGGCGCCATCACGCAAGACATTTTATTTCAGCACCGGGAGAAGCACATTGCCTATCCTGCCGCCGCCAAATGGTAGTGATTTAGTCACCGCTTAGTCACCTTTTTTGAAGATGCTTGGCCCTGATCCCCACGCGTGAACGTGATTCTGCGTTTGCAGGGGCAATACAGGCTGCTGAGAGAAAAAATAATGGCGACGATATATGACCTGATTGAGGTCACCGAGATCAGCGCGAATACAACCTATTCGTCCGACAATGGCAATCTGCTGGGCGTAGTTGACGGCATGTCCGGGTCCTCATTGGATGATGGTGAATTCGACTGGAATGACGATGTTGTGATTGATGGTGTCACCTACAACATTGACGAGATCCAGAAATCAACCACCGCTGGTTCGTTTACGGAAGCCGACGGCACAAACCATATTTTTTATTCGTCTGGAGAAACCAACCCGGATGCGGTTTTCCTTGTCTTATCCGATATATCCGATCCCACTAATGTCCGGTACTTTATCATTCCCAACGACAAATACGCGGATATGAACGTAGAGACGATCCAGACCGGTGGTATAGGCAATGTTGGCTTTGGTGATACAAAAATCATCTCTACCGTGGATGATAACGTAAATACCGTGTGCTTTGCCCGTGGCACATTGATTGAGATTGCCAACAACCGCCAGGTGCCGGTTGAGGATCTAGAGCAGGGCGATTGGGTCATGACCGCCGATCATGGCATGAACGAGATCAAGTGGATCGGTGCGTCAAAAATTGGCGAACAGACGCTTGCACAACACCCCAACCTGCGCCCGATCCGGATCAAAAAGGGGCGTTGGGGTGTTCCATGCCTGCGCAGAATTTGTATGTTTCCCCGCAACACCGGATTTTGGTGCGTTCAAAAATTGCACAGCGGATGTTTGATGAACCAGAGGTTCTGGTCGTGGCAAAACACCTGCTCGAGCTGGAAGGCATCGACATCGTGGATGATGCCAAAGATGTTGAGTATTACCATATCCTGCTCGACAATCACGAAATCCTTATTGCAAATGGCGCTGCCTGCGAGAGCCTGTATCTGGGCGCGCAGGCGCTCAAATCAGTTGATCCAGAAGCAAAACGGGAAATCTTTCAGATTTTTCCGGAGATTTCTGAATGGGGCGATGGTGTGCGGTCGAGCAGAACCCTCGTTCAGGGGCGTCATGGCCGCACGCTGGCGGCTCGGCACAAAAAGAACAACCAGTGGCTGATCCAGTTAGAACATGGTTCGAAGACGTTAATGAGCGCCCAAAGCAGCCCGGGTATCTAGTCTGCGGGCAGGCTGATCAGGCCAGCATCACCATCGGGTTCTCAAGGTTGTCTTTGATGGCGTTCAGCACTTCGGCCCCCAATGCGCCGTCAATCACACGGTGATCCACGGACAAGGTGACAGACATGACCGTGGCCACTGCCAATTCGCCATCCGCGCCGACCACAGGTTTCTTCGCTCCGGCCCCAACGGCCAGAATGGCGCCGTGTGGCGGGTTGATCACCGCATCAAAATTGTCGATCCCGAACATGCCGAGGTTGGAAATGGCAAAGCTGCCGCCCTGATATTCATGTGGGGCCAGCTTGCGATCACGCGCCCGCGCTGCGAGGTCTTTCATTTCTGCCGACAAGGCCGACAGTGATTTACGCTCGGCATCTTGCAGGACCGGCGTAAACAACCCTCCTTCGATTGCCACCGCCACCGCCACATCCGAGGGCTTAAGCTGTAACACCCGATCCCCCGCCCACACGGCATTGGCCGTGGGCACCGCTTGCAGCGCCAGCGCGCAGGCTTTGATGATGAAATCATTGACCGATAGCTTCACACCGCGGCCTTCCAGCTGTTTGTTCAACTGGCTGCGGAANTTCAGCAATGCATCCAGTTGAATATCNCGGCGCAGATAGAAATGCGGGATGGTTTGTTTGGCCTCAGTCAGGCGCGCGGCAATTACCTTGCGCATACCGTCCAGTGGGATTTCTTCGTACTCGCGGCCCTCATACATGGCGGCGATGGCCGAGGACGACGGGCCAGCAGGTGCCGGAGCCGGTGCCGCAGCAGGAGCCGGTGCCGGGGCAGAGGCACCGGGTTGAGCGGCCTCAACATCGGCCTTTACGATCCGGCCATGGGGGCCTGACCCTGTGAGGGTGGCCAGATCCAGACCTTTTTGCGCGGCAATCCGGCGTGCCAAGGGCGACGCAAAGATACGCTCGCCCGCAGCCGACGCCGGGGCGGCTGGAGCAGGGTTAACGGCGGCAGCAGTGGGCGCCTCTTCAGCCTCTTGCGTGGCTGTCTCGGCAGGGGCGGGCGTTGGCGAGGAGGCGTCTATATCATCAGCACTTTCGCCATCTTCCAGCAGCACGGCAATCACGGTATTCACTTTCACCGCTTCGGTGCCCTCCGAGACCATCAGCTTGCCGACAATACCTTCGTCAACGGCCTCAAACTCCATCGTGGCCTTGTCGGTTTCGATCTCGGCCAGCAGATCACCGGACGACACACTATCGCCTTCCTTGACCAGCCATTTGGCCAATGTGCCTTCTTCCATCGTTGGCGACAGGGCGGGCATGAGAATTTCTGTAGGCATTGCGCTGTCTCCTTACCGGTAGGTCACTTGTTTCACCGCGTCGATCACTTCGGCGGTGGATGTCAGGGCCAGCTTTTCAAGGTTGGCGGCATAGGGCATGGGCACGTCTTTACCGGTGCAATTGATCACCGGCGCATCAAGATAATCAAACGCGCGTTCCATCAAGGTGGCTGAGATGTGATTGCCAATCGAGGCGACGGGCCAGCCTTCCTCAACCGTCACACAGCGGTTGGTCTTCATGACACTGGCAATCACCGTGTCATAATCAAGCGGACGCAGGGTGCGCAGGTCGATCACCTCGGCTGAAATGCCATCTTCGGCCAATTTGTCAGCGGCTTCCAGGGCGAACTGCATCCCGATGCCAAAGCTGACGATAGTTACATCCGTCCCCTCGCGCCAAATGCGGGCCTTGCCAAAGGGAATGGTCAGATCATCCACCACAGGCACGTCAAAGCTGCGCCCATAAAGCAGCTCGTTCTCCAAAAACACCACCGGGTTGGGATCGCGGATCGCGGTTTTCAGCAGGCCTTTGGCGTCGGCCGCCGAATAGGGCTGCACCACGCGCAGACCGGGCACCTGGGCATACCATGCCGCGTAATCCTGGCTGTGCTGGGCCCCCACGCGCGCGGCCGCCCCATTGGCACCGCGGAACACGATGGAACAACCCAGCTGACCGCCGGACATATAGTTGGTTTTGCCCGCCGAGTTGATGATCTGGTCAATCGCCTGCATGGCAAAGTTCCAGGTCATGAACTCAACAATGGGCTTCAATCCGCCCCAGGCCGCGCCCACACCGATCCCGGCAAATCCGTGTTCGGTGATCGGCGTGTCGATCACGCGTTTGGCGCTAAATTCTTCCAGCAGCCCTTGGGTGATTTTGTAAGCACCCTGGTATTCTGCCACTTCCTCGCCCATCACAAATACGGTGTCATCGGCGCGCATTTCTTCGGCCATCGCCGTATTCAGTGCCTCGCGCACGGTCATCTGTTTCATTTCCGTGCCTGCGGGCCAGTCGGGGCTGTTGTCGGGGGCAGGGGCCGCCGGGGCAGCGGCCACAGGGGCGGATGCTGCGGGCGCTTGCTCAGCGGGGGGGGCGGCTGGCGCAGGCGCGCTGGAGGCGTCAATCGTGTCGGCGCTTTCGCCGTCTTCCAGCATCACCGCGATTGGCGTGTTGACCTTGACCCCTTCGGAACCTTCCGCAATCAGAATTTTGCCGATAGTGCCTTCATCCACAGCTTCAAATTCCATGGTGGCTTTGTCGGTCTCAATCTCGGCCAGAATATCGCCACTGCTGACGGTATCGCCTTCCTTGACCAGCCATTTGGCCAATGTGCCTTCTTCCATTGTCGGCGACAGGGCGGGCATCAGAACTTCTGTTGGCATATCTAATTTCTCCTGAATACTCGGCTGGTTACGCGTCGACGTAAATGTCAGTCCACAGTTCTTCAACGGCGGGTTCCGGGCTTTCCTTGGCAAACTCAGCCGAGGCGTTGACGACCGCTTTGATCTCTTTGTCGATCGCTTTCAGATCGTCCTCGGTTGCATGTTTGCCCTGCAACAGCAGATCGCGCACATGCTCGATCGCATCTTTTTCTTCGCGTACTTTTTGTACCTCTTCGCGGGTGCGGTACTTGGCCGGATCAGACATTGAATGGCCGCGATAACGATAGGTTTTCACCTCAAGGATATAGGGCCCTTTGCCCGCGCGGCAGTGGGCTACGGCCTTTTCGCCGGCCGCTTTTACGGCTAGTACATCCATGCCATCCACCGCTTCTCCGGTGATGCCAAATGCCTCGCCTCGGGTGTAGATGTCGGGCGAGGAAGTAGAGCGTTTCTGCGCCGTGCCCATGGCATAATGGTTGTTTTCGATCACGAAGATCACCGGCAATTGCCACAGGGCAGCCATGTTGAAGGTTTCATAGACCTGGCCCTGGTTGGCCGCGCCATCGCCAAAGTAGGTGAAGGTCACATTGTCATTGCCGTGGTATTTATCGGCAAAGGCAAGGCCGGCCCCCAAGGGCACGTTGGCCCCCACAATACCGTGGCCACCATAAAAATTCTTCTCTTTGCTGAACATATGCATCGAGCCGCCTTTGCCGCGCGAATACCCACCTGCGCGGCCTGTCAGCTCGGCCATCACACCATTGGGATCCATGCCACACGCCAGCATATGGCCGTGATCGCGGTAGGTTGTAATGCGCTTGTCGCCCTCTTTGGTGGCGGCCTCCAGCCCAACAACTACGGCCTCTTGCCCGATATAGAGGTGGCAAAATCCGCCGACCAGTCCCATGCCATAAAGCTGACCGGCCTTTTCTTCGAATCGCCGGATCAGCAGCATCTCACGGTAGAACTTGTTCAGTTCGTCGCCGGAAGTATTTGTTTTCTTGGCGGCCATTGAGGGGATCCCCTGTGATTGCAAAGATAGTTTAGCGTTAAACCATTTAATACATTATCCTGCCTTGCCTGACGAGGGGTAAACTGCTGCGCAGGTATATTCACCCGCTTTTGGGGGAGGGGCATTGTCCGAGCGGGCATTGAACGCTTAGCGGATTACAATCTCATCCGCGCGCAGCAGGCCCAGCACATCGCGTGCCTGTTGATCCAACAGATCAATGTCCAGATAGGTGTCTGACAGCCGCTTGGTCAGGTTTTCCATCACCGCAACCTGATCCTGCAATTCGCCAAGCTGTGCGGCCAAAGCCACGGTTTCGGCTTCGATCTCGGCCCGGCGGAACAGGCCAAAATCGCCCTGCACAGCAGCAAATGTAAAATACACGCCCAGGCCAAAAGCCACGGCGAAATATATCACAATGCCCACTGCGGGCCGTTTGCGGGTGTGTCTCACGTTTCTGTCTGCCTCAATTGCCGCCTCTTGTGGGCGATGCCTGGGCACCATGCCACAGCTGATTCGGTTTGTGAATCCCCTTTTACCCTTAGGCGAATACACGCTAACATGTCGCCCATAAGGAGAGTCTTTGATGTCACACAGCGCCCCGCGCCACCAATTGCCCACGCACGCCGTGACCAACCAGCCCGAGCCGCGCGCGGATCAGGACCTGTGGACCGCAGATCCGGCCCTGCGAGACCACGCCAAAGCCGCCGGAGCGGATGCAGATCATTTGGCAGGCTACGGCGTCAAAATCGGCAGGCAGGCCGTGCAATCTGCTGCGGCTGAGGCCAATCGCAACCGACCTGAGGCGGTTTTGTTTGATGCCGCAGGACGGCGATTGGACGAGGTGCGGTATACAGGCGCCTACCATGAATTGCTGCGCTTGGGGCTGGGGGCGGGCTATGCCGCTTGCGCCTGGGAGGGTCATAAGGGGGGCCATGCCACCCACGCCGGGATGGTGTATCTGACCTCGCAGGTTGAACCCGGCGTGTGTTGCCCGATGACCATGACCTATGCCGCCGTACCCGCCCTAAAGGCCAATCCGGCGCTGTTTAAGGACTGGGTGCCCAAGCTGACGGCGCGCGCTTATGACGGCGCCCCCAAGCCGCTGGCGCGCAAACCCGGTGCCACCATGGGCATGGCGATGACCGAAAAGCAGGGTGGCTCAGATTTGCGCGCCATCACCACAACCGCAGTGCGGGATGGGGATGTGTATCGGCTGAATGGCCACAAATGGTTTTGTTCCGCGCCGATGTCTGACGGGTTTCTCACGTTGGCTCAGGCCGAAGGCGGGCTGAGCTGTTTTGTTGTGCCACGTTGGCTGGAGGGCACGCGCAATGGCATTCAGATCAACCGTTTAAAGGACAAGCTGGGCAATCACGCCAATGCCTCAGCCGAGATCGACTATGTCGATGCGCTGGCGTATCCGCTGGGCGAGGAAGGCGAGGGCATCCGCACCATCATCGACATGGTGCACCACACGCGGCTGGATACGGCGCTGGCCCCTGCCGGGCTGATGCGCGCGGCCTTGGATAGGGCGCATCACTGGGCGCGCCACCGCAGTGCCTTTGACGCAAGGCTGATTGACCAGCCGCTGATGCGCGCTGTTCTGGCCGATCTGACCTTGGATTGGGAAGGCACATTGGCGCTGGGATTGCATGTGGCGCGTGCCTTTGATGGCACTTCCGAGCGCGACCGTGCCTTTGCCCGGCTCGGCGTGGCGCTGGCCAAGTTTTTGGGCAACAAGCTGGCTCCGGGCCTGATTTATGAGGCGATGGAGGCCCTGGGTGGGTCGGGCTATGTGGAGGACAGCGGCCTGCCGCTTTTGTACCGCGAAGCACCGCTGAATTCTATCTGGGAAGGGTCGGGCAATGTGATGTGCCTCGATATCCTGCGCACCCTGCGAAACGAGCCATTGGCCGGCGAGGTTCTGAGTGATGAGTTGGGGCAGGCGACAGGGCAGTACCGGCAATATGACGCCGCGATCAAGGCACATATGCAGCGCTTTCCCAAACTGCCAGAAGAGGCTGAGGCGCGCTGGTATGTCACCAGTCTTGCCAGTTTGCTGACTGCCTCTGTGTTGATCCGCAAGGCCCCCCCTGCGGTTTCTGAAGGCTATGTCGCCACGCGATTAAGCGGCGAAAGAGGGCGTGTGGCGGGGGCGGTATCGGGCCTGGACGAGGCGGCGATACTGGCGCGATTGGGAGAGCCATAACCCCTGAATTTGACCTGGTGGCGTGACCTGAATGGGTGGCTGCGCCACGCAGTATTCTGAGTGGGGATGAGGGGCGCTGCCCCTCAAACTCCCCGGGATATTTATAGCAAGAAGATGGGGTTACCCGGCGATGGATGCGGCGCGAATTTCATCAATCGTGGCGCCGATTGTGGCGTTGAAATCTTCATCCGATTGCTGCGCTGACAGCCCTTCAGACAAGGCCCGAGAGAAGCTGGCGATCATGCCGGTGTTTTGGGCAAGGCGGTTGTTGGCCTCGTCGCGGGAATAGCCACCCGACAGGGCCACGACGCGCATCACACGAGGATGATCCACCAATGATTTATAGTGGTTGGCCACTTCGGGCAGGGTCAGCTTCAGCATCACTTCCTGGCCCTCGGGCAGGGCATTCAGATGGTTGGTAAGTTCAGCCAGCAAAAGGTCTTCGGCCTCGGCTTTGTCGGCGATGGAAATGGTCACTTCCGGTTCGATGATGGGCATCAGGCCATGGTCACGGATCTGGCGGGCCACCTCAAATTGCTGTGCCACAATGGCAGCTATGCCGCGTGGCGAGGCGGCGTCAATCACCGAGCGCATTTTGGTGCCAAAGATACCAGCCGCCACAGCACGTTCCAGCAAGGCATCCAGATCAGGCATCGGGTTCATCAGACGGACACCGTTGGCACCTTCCGCCAGGCCTTTGTCCACCTTCAGGAAAGGCACCACGCCGCGGTCCTCCCACAAATAGGTGGCGGAAGGTTTGCCGCCCATTTGCCGATCCATGGTCATTTCAAATAGGATGGCACCCAGCACTTTGTCGCCGGTAAAATCGGGCGCATTGGCGATACGCGCGCGCATAGCGTGCACCAGGTCAAACATTTCCGCGTCTGAACTGTAAGCATCACCCTGAACACCATACAGTGCCAGCGCCTTGGGGGTGGAGCCGCCGGATTGATCCAAAGCGGCCACAAAACCCTGCCCGTCGCGCATTTGCGCTGCCTGTTTTTCCTTTGACATGCTTTGCCCCTTTGATCATGACCACGTGTTGGCCCGCTTCTAAAGTGTTTCGCAAAAAACTTGAATCACAATTTTTGCGAATTGCGGTGAAACATTGAAATCTTATGCGCGTTTCGCATGAAGTCGGTATTTCAGATGACTGCAAAGCGATACAGACGAGCAGACACCGGGGGCAATCATGGTGTCGCCAACAGCAAGAGGTGGCGGCACGCCTAGCTGGTTTTCCCCAAACCCTTGCCAGCACTAAAAGTGAACAGGGGCCTATTCGTCGCGTGTGTATTGCGCCGCCAGATTGCCCGACACCCAATCCGACAGGGCGGCTTGCTGCGTTTCAATGCGCAGATCGCGCCACAGATCATCAACCGCGTCGCCACGATTGGCAAACCGCGCTTCGATGTCTTCACGCAAGGGGCGGGCGCCAATGTCGCCAGCCGCTTCGGCAATCAGTGCAAAATAATAGGCCTGACGATAAGAGCGCGACGCCCCAAGGCCGGTGAAATGCTGCAAGGCGAGGGTGCGCACCGCGCGGATGTCATTGCCCTGAGGCAGCGCCGGTACACCTGAAATGGCCAGATTGGCATCCTGCGCCGCAATCACCTGCATGGTGGTCAACCTGGCCTCAAGCGCGTCGAGCAAGGGCACAGCGCCGGGCAGGCGCGCCGAGCTGGCACTCAGCGCATTGCCATAAGCGGCTGCGGGATCAGTGTTCAGCTGTGCGCGCGCCGTCAGCAAAGCGGCATNGGCGGCCTCGGGCACATCAGAACCCATCAGCGGCGCCAGCAGGCCGGGAACCAGACTTTGGGCACGCGGCACGCCGTTCCCCGTCAGTAAGGCCTGCGCCAGTTGCAGCCGCTCGGGGCCGCTCAGATTGCCATTGATGCGGGCCAGCAGCGTCGGATCCAGCAATTCGGCCTGCGCACGCGGGGCAATGCGCGCATCCGGGGCCAGCGCCTGCAACAGTTCTTCGGGGGCTTCGATAACCTCTGGCTCAAGCACGATACCTGAGGCGGGCAATTGGGCCTCGATGGTGATCTCGCCCGGATTGCGCACAAAT
>JGI24025J20009_10001838_pt1 | contig 15738 bp, 9 predicted proteins | sample Cruoilmetagenom3_FD_20009 | JGI IMG/M metagenome (IMG submission 20009)
CAAAATAATAAGGAGGTGAGTTGCGATGCCGACGATTACGGTAGAGGGACCGCCGATAAAGACTGAGCAGAAGAGGCAGCTGGTAAAAAAACTCACAGATGCCGCAGTTGAAGTATATAGAATCGAGCACATCACCGTGCTCATACGGGAAAATCCGCCCGAGAATGTTGGAATACACGGGCAGTTATTAGCGGATCGGAAAAGGAAATAAAGCTTCAAACTTTCATAATCTAAAGATTGAACCTCATTTATGGAAAAACAGAGGCTGGCTTATACCTACGCTATTATCGCGGTATTATTATGGTCAACCGTTGCCTCTGCCTTCAAAATTTCGTTGAGATATTTAGATTCTCTCCAGCTATTATTTTTTGCCTCAATTACCTCGGTCGTAATTCTTTTCATTATTTTACTGATCCAAAAAAAGTTTGCCTTATTTAAAAAATATTCCAAAAAAGACTATTTGCACTCCGCACTACTTGCTTTTCTAAATCCTTTTCTTTACTATGTAGTTCTATTTAAGGCTTACTCCTTGCTCCCCGCACAGGAAGCTCAGCCACTAAATTATACCTGGCCGATAATGCTCGTTTTATTATCCATTCCCCTACTTAAACAGAAAATAAAATTCAAAAGCATTCTCGCGATCACCATCAGTTTTGTTGGAGTAATTATAATCGGTACGAGGGGCAATTTGACTTCACTAAAATTCTCCAATCCCCAGGGCGTTCTACTGGCTGTGGGTTCTTCGGTAATCTGGGCTCTGTTCTGGATTTATAATATGAAAGACAAGAGAGACGAGACGGCAAAATTATTCTTAAATTTCTTATTCGGCTCCGTTTTTATTTCAATCGCCATCCTGTCATTTTCGAAGATAGTGATACCCCCAATTAATGGACTTTTGAGTTCAATTTATGTCGGTTTATTCGAAATGGGAATTACCTTTTTGGTCTGGCTCAAAGCCTTAAAGCTCTCAAAAACAACGGCAAGGGTGAGTAATCTGATATTTTTAGCTCCATTCATATCGCTGATATTTATTCATCGCATAGTTGGAGAAAAAATACTATTTTCAACGATAGTCGGATTAATCCTCATCGTCACAGGTATAATAACACAGCAGTATAAAATTCGGCTCGATCCGACTCTTAGCAACTCGTAGAGTCCCTCTCAAAACCTTTACAAAAAAAGTCCTTGACATTTCATAAAATTGGTGGTAAACTTACACGAATGAACTGATTTAAAGACATTTACAATCGACAGGTTTTTTTGGATGGGGTTAAAAAGCAAACAGGAAGTTACGGATTAATATGTTAAGCAGAAAGCCCAAAGAGGAATATTGGAAGAGAAGAGACAAGGTTCGGAGGGTCTTGATCGAATGGGGTATCAGAAATGGATTGGTTAGAGATATTAACCGTGAACACTCGGTCGGTGTTTTAGAAAAAATTATCGAGGCAACCCAAAAAAGAAAACCCGAAGAACCGGCGAGATACTTCCTGAATGGTCTCAATTATTCCAGGATAAAACACGGTAGGTCGCCCTTGTCGGTTTCTCTTAAAAATAATAAGAAGTAATGAGGAAGGAGTGGAGATGAGGACGATAGTTGTGAGAAAGTCCAATTTTAAACGATATTTGACCTTTATATTAGCCACGGTGATAATTTTATTCGTCACGCATCATTTGATGGTGTTGCTGCACGAGTGGACTCACGGCACTACGGCATGGATGTTTGGTTGTCTCTGGAGTCTCTGGTCCCCGGTATCTGTTCTAATGGGTGTTGTGGTATTTATTATTTGTAATCCCTCATCGGAGTGGGTTAAACGAGCTGCAAATTCGTATGCCCTTAAGTAATAAAAACAAGTGAACCCTCCGGGAAAGTTGGGCGGGTGCCGGATCGAAAAGGGGGAAACAAGATGAAAGATGATAAGAGAATATCGAACAGGGTTATGCAGATACAAAAGTCGGCGATCCACGAAATGACGAGACTATCAAAGGAAATTGAGGATGTGGCATTTTTGTCCTGGGCGAAACCAACTTCCGATACACCCGAGCACATCAAGGAAGCCGCTATCGCTGCAATAGAGAGCGGACTCGTGGGTGGATATTCTGAAACCTCCGGTCTGCTGCAGTTGCGTACAGAAATTGTTAAGAAACTCAACAGAGACAACAATGTAGATGCCAATGTTGCCCGGATATTGGTCACGGTCGGTGCCATTGAGGGCTTATCCGCCGCGGTAATGGCGCTGATTGACCCCGGCGATGAGGTCATTCTGCCATCTCCAACCTATTCCACACATATTCGTCAGGTTATTATCGCTTCGGGAAAGCCCATTCTTGTCCCACTAATTGAAGAAGACCAATTTGCCCTGAATATCGAGGGTATAAAAAGGGCAATTACCCCGAGGACGAAAGCCATTATGTATTGTTCACCCTCCAATCCAACGGGCACGGTCTTTTCCGAGGAACAGCTCCGTCAATTGGCGAAAATTGCGCTTGAGCACAATCTGATGGTCGTTACGGATGAAGCCTATGAATATTTTGTCTACGATGAACACAAGCATTTCAGTATTGCTTCCATTCCAGAGATGAGGAAAAATGTGGTCAGTTGTTATACATTCACAAAAACATATGCCATGACGGGCTGGAGAATCGGTTATTTGCACGCGGATGAAGAATTGATACCGCAAATCACCAAGGCGCATATTCCCTTTGCGATCTGTGCTCCCGTGGTCTCTCAATATGCGGCTCTCGCCGCCCTGAGAGGCTCTCAGGATTGTGTCACAAAATTCAGGCAACACTATCTTTCTGCTCGAAATCTAATGTGCGAGCGTCTCGATAATCTAAATTCGGTATTTGAATATCAGAAACCGGGCGGTTCTTATCTCATGTTTCCCAGAATATTGGCTCTGGAGGGCAGGACTGATTCGACGGGCTTTTGCAAAAACCTCTTGAGAGAAGCAAGGGTGTCAACAACGCCCGGAATAGCTTTTGGACCCACAGGTGAGGGACATTTAAGGCTCTCGTTCTGTGTCTCCGAAGAAATGATAAACAAGGCGTTCGATAGAATGGAAGCTTATTTCAGCTAAACCACCCTCCTTCCACTACACCATTTCTCAGGGCCTTAATGAAAAAAAGTCCTTGACATTTTATGAAATCCGTGGTAAAATTCAAGCGGGTCTTTACCTTAAAATCCAAAAATTTGTAATGGGTATATAATGCTAAAATCGTATCTGAAGAAAATATTTGAGGTTGCCAATCGTGGAGATGCCAGAGAGGAAAGTTATTACTCCATTCTCGAAGGGTTGTTAATGGAATATATAGATACGGTTGGCAAGAAGAATGTCCGTATAACGACCCTCCCAAAGAAGGCCGAAGCTGGCAATCCCGATTTTAGAATATGGGATGGAAAACAACATATCGTAGGATATATTGAAGCCAAAGCGCCAACGGTAGAAGATTTGAATAGAATAGAATATTCAGAACAATTGAAACGCTATAGGCGTACCTTTCCGAACTTGATATTAACTAACTTTTTTGAATTCAGACTTTATCGGAATGGCGTTTTGATGGACAAAGTTCTCATCGGAAGGCCTTATGTTGTTCATAAGCTTAAAACCACTCCACCGGTTGAAAAAAAACCTGATTTCCTTGAACTTCTTGAGAAATTCTTCTCCTTCTCCCTACCAAAAGTCTATAACGCTAAAACTCTTGCATTAGAATTAGCAAAGAGAACACGCTTTTTGAGAGATGAGGTAGTTTCAGAGGAATTGAAAGAAGAAGAGACGAAAGGAAAGGGCTTTGTTTTGGGTTTCTATGAGGCTTTCAGGAAGTTTCTCATAAGTGGTCTCTCAAAAGAGGGCTTTGCCGACCTTTATTCACAAACTATCACATACGGACTTTTCGCCGCCCGTACCCGCACAGAGAATGGATTTAACAGAAAACTTGCCTACGATAGTATCCCGCACACTATCGGGATTTTACGAGATGTTTTCAGGTTCATTTCACTTGAAGACTTACCACCACAGATGGAATGGATTATCGATGATATTTCGGAAGTATTGGCAGTTACTGATGCGAAAAATATCCTTCATGAGTATTTCCATGAAGGCAAGGGTAAAGACCCAATTGTCCATTTTTACGAAACCTTTTTGGCGGAATACGACCCGAAAACAAGAAAAGGGAGAGGCGTTTATTATACTCCAGAACCTGTAGTTTCTTATATAGTCCGTTCTTTACATAATATTTTGAAAGAGCATTTTAATAGAGCAGATGGATTTGCAAGTGATATGGTTACAGTCTTAGACCCTGCAGCAGGAACGCTAACCTTTTTAGCTGATGCAGCTAAACTCGCCGTAGAAGAATTTGTTTCTAAATATGGAGAAGGAGGAAAGGAAAAATTCATTAAAGAGTATATCCTCAAAAACTTCTATGCCTTTGAACTGATGATGGCGCCCTATGCCGTTGGTCATCTGAAGATGTCCTTTCTCCTGGAAGAACTTGGCTATAAACTTCAAAAGGATGACAGATTCAAGCTCTACCTGACAAACACCTTGGAGATGGAAGAACTTGCCCAAACCGAACTTCCCGGTATGGCTTCGCTTTCTGAGGAATCTCATCTGGCGGGCAAGGTCAAAAAAGAACAGCCAATTTTGGTGATACTCGGCAATCCACCTTATCATGGTTCATCGGCAAATTTAAGTGAGAAAGAAATGGTTATAAAAGAAGGGCAAAGATATGTAACTCACTATACAATTCAAAAAGATAATGGTTACTACAAATTAGTCGCACAAGATAAAAAGGCAAACCGAGGGATAAGGATAAAGCAAAAAACTTGGATTGGTGAGTTAATAGAATACTATAAGATAATAGATGGTCAGTGGCTTAAAGAAAGAAATCCCAAATGGCTCCAAGATGATTATGTCAAATTCATTCGCTTTGCCCAGTGGAAGATTAACCAGGCAGGCGAAGGAGTTTTGGGTTTTATCACAAATCACAGCTATCTTGATAATCCGACATTCAGAGGTATGCGGCAATCCCTGATGAACACTTTCAACGAAATTTATGTTCTGGACCTACACGGCAACAGCCTGAAAAGGGAGAAATGCCCTGACGGTTCAAAAGACGAAAATGTTTTTGATATACAGCAGGGAGTAACCATTGGCATTTTTATAAAAAAGCAGGAGAAGAAAGATAAGCCATCATTTTCCATATATCGCCCATCACCTCAAAAGAAATTATTTGTCAAAGAAAGCATTGAAGAAGAGACTGAAGAGAATGCAAAAAAGCATGAATGCAATGTTTATCACTCAGAGGTATGGGGAATACGAGAGAATAAGAATGAGTGGTTACTTGAGAACGATATAAAAAAGACAAAATGGCAGAAGTTATCTCCAAAATCTGATTTCTATCTTTTTATACCCAGAGATGAAAGGCTCTTGGAAAGTTATGAGAAATACCCTAAAATAACCAAGGTGTTCCCAATAAATAGTGTTGGTATTGTAACTTCGAGAGACACATTCGTGATAAAGTCTGATAGGGAGGCACTTAAACGAAATATCAGAATGTTTCGAGATGAAAAAATGCCAGACGAACTTGTTAGACGGACATTCAACTTGAAGGATAAATCAAACTGGAAATTGAGTGATGCACGAGAGAAAATACAAAAAGATAAAAATTGGGATAAATCAATTACACCTATTTTATACAGACCTTTCGATGTTAAATGGATTTTTTATCATGATGCAGTTATTGAACGTTCTCGCAAAGAGGTCATGCGCCATATGATGCAAGAGAATTTGGGGTTATTAACTTGCCGTCAGCAAAATAAAGTTGGATTTTATCATACTTTAGTTTGCGACACTATTGTTGAATCCTGTGTTGTATCCAATAAGACCAGAGAAATAAATTACCTTTTCCCTCTCTATCTCTACCAAGAAAAAGATGGTTCTAAAAAACGGTCTATAAGAAGTACTGTGATGTTGTTTGAATCACAGGCAGATTATAAGGTAAAGATGCCAAATCTCTCCTTAGCATTAGTTGAGCAATTAACGAAGGCTTTTAAGGAAACGCTCTCTCCTGAACAAATTCTCTTTTACATCTACGCTGTGCTTTATTCCAATACCTATCGCACAAAATACGCCGAGTTCCTGAAAATAGATTTTCCAAGGATTCCTTTTACGAGAGATTACAAAATATTTAACAAGATGGCTGATTATGGGAAAAGGCTCGTTGATTTGCATCTTTTAAAATCAACGGAACTTGACCCGCCCATTGCTAAATTCCAAGGTGAGGGTGGTGACAGAGTCGAAAAATTAAGATATGATGAAAAACAAAAGTGCGTTTATATAAACCAGGCACAGTATTTTAAAGGGATTACAGCAGACATCTGGGAGTATCAAATTGGTGGTTATCAGGTGTGTTCCAAATGGTTGAAAGACAGAAAAGGAAGGAGCCTTTCCCTTGAGGATATAAAGCATTACTGCAAGATAGTGACATCACTTCAAAAAACAATCGTAATTCAGAAAACGATCGACAATATTTATTCCAAGGTGGAAAAGGAGACCACCCCAGATTTACAAATAGGAAATGATAGAGTAGTGATAGAGTAGAGGAACTTGAGTGTCTTTTGATTATTATCCCAGCATATACGCCGCAGACGACGCCTTAACCTTTGGGGAATTGGCTTTGACAACTCCACAAACACGCAATTTACAATAGGCTTACAAACACAAGTTAATAGCTGTCTGTACTTTACTTCGCACATACCGCTGATTCGGAGGGATACCCAAACTTGCGTTTGGATGTAAAAAGTTATATGAAATTGCTCGCAATATAAGGGAATGCAGAAGGAGGTAAGATGTATAGGTATATGCTCTGTATCGGTATTTGCGTTTTTATATGGATTATTAACATAAGATGGATAATACATGCGGTAAAAGAGCACATAACCAGTGAAGTTTATATCCATACGGGCTTAAGCATCTTTTTCACTTTGTTAATGCTCGGTATATTTAAATTATGGACGCAATTTGATATCTTGTGGTTACAAATCATCGGTCTCATTCTCTATGTCCCCTCCGCTATTTTAGTTTTCGGTTCGATGTTCGGACTGAAGCATAAGGGTAAACCGGATACTTCCGATCCCACTGCCACCACTACTTTAGTCGATACCGGCGTGTACCGCATCGTTCGTCAACCAATGACCCTGGGGATGGCAATATGGTCTATTGCCCTGATTTTAGTTTTTCAGTCAATTCTTTCAGTAATTTTGGGTATATTATCATTTTTCTGTTTTTGGATGTCAGCCAGAAAAGAGGTCGAGTACAATACAAGGAAATTCGGAGATGAATACAGGGAATATATGAAGAGAGTTCCCATGTGGAATGTCTTCAAAAGAATAAGAATGCGTTAAGAAACCACAAGATTACACGAGATTATCACAAGATATTTAAAAATAAAGACCTTATGCACAGCATCCGTATGGACAAAAATTAAATGCTTTTCACCCAAAAGACGAAAACCCGTATTCCTGAAACTTCTTGAATAATCTGTGCCTCTCTGTGTCCATCTGTGGTTAATGCATTTTCTGGGATTATGTGAGAGGGGAAAATGAAGATTAATACCAAAAATCTGGGAGATGGGATGACCGCATCCCTTCCATCGGGCGAGGTTATATTCAAACTTGATTCATGCAAAGATAATCCTATTCTTAGACCAAGAGATATTGGTCTTACCTGGCAAGAAGATGGAGTGAAAAAGGTTGGAGCGGTGTTCAATGGTGGTGGGGAAGTATTTAATGAGAGGGTTATACTTGCTCCGAGATGCCACAAGAACTACAGAGAGGGAAAATTTGTCGACGAGAGAACTGGGACTGAGAGAAAATGCCTTGAGAACTACATATCCGAAATATGGTTGTTTGAGAGTGAGAATGGGATGCACTTCAAACGGTTGAACACTACAATGATAAGGGGAGATGGAACATCACATAAGGACTTCGTATACGGCATCGAGGATATAAGGATAGTAAGATATGAGGATATGTATCTACTCGTGGGTTGTGGGAAAGTGGCACCACCGTTCCAGGGCAAGAATGCCGACAGGATAGCGATACACTCAACAAAGGATTTTGTAGATATTTCATACCACGGCATGGTGGATGCCTTTGATTCCAGAAATGCCATTCCCTTTCCCGAATACATCGGTGGAAAACTCTACATATTCTTGAGGATGTATCCAAATATACAGATCGCTCCGCTTGTGGGAGGCGTTGAACAACTCCTCTTCCCCGTAAAACACAGAGAATACTGGGAAGGGATATATACGAATAGAGATAAACATCGCCTCTTTCATGTGGGAAACTTCCCACACGAGAGGGAGAAGATCGGTCCGGGGACTCAGCCTATCAAGACCGAAAGGGGATGGCTCTTCATATACCATGCGGTTGGGGAGATAGGAGGGGAACTCTCAACCTCCTACGGGGTGGAGACGCCGATAAAGAGGGGATATTCTATATGCGCCGCCCTTCTTGATACAGACAACCCGAGAAGGGTACTGTGTCGTACGAGAAAACCCATATATATTCCCAATGCCCCGTACGAGTTATTCGGAAACGAGGAATATCCCGTTGATGTACCCTATGTGGTATTTCCCACGGGTGCCGTTGTTTGTGGGGAGAAACTTCTCATATATGCGGGAGTGGGTGACAAATACGAGATTCTCTTATCCTGTAACATAAACAAACTCGTGGAGTATCTGTGGAAATACTGCAGGAGTTGAAAATTGGACGCAGATTAACACAGGTTCTTCAAATTAAATTAGGGAAAAAGAATCCTTAGCAGGAATTGAGGGTGCATATAAGAGAAAAAAATATAAAGGCAAAAAATCTGAAAGAATTCTTTATCTCTTGAAAGTCTCTTACAAGTCCCTGTTAAAATTTCCAAGGAGAAGAGAAAAAATAAAAAACCCGGCAGTTACCTACTCTCCCATGCCGTTACCAGCACAGTACCATCGGCCTTCTGGGGCTTAACTTCTCTGTTCGGAATGGGAAGAGGTGTTTCCCCCAGGGTATAACCACCGGGCATTTTAAATATCAAAGTGTAAAAATCTTATTAGCTAAAGGGGCTGCTTCGCGGGACCAATTTTAAGGTGCTCTAAGGCACAAATGAGTTTCTCTCCGAAGCATCCCCTTTACTAAATTAGAAAATGGATTGGTAGGAGTAAGATAAGCCACACGGCTTATTAGTACCGCTCGGCTGAATCCATTACTGGACTTACACCTGCGGCCTATCCTCCACACCTATAAATAGGTGCAGAGCGGGCATACGCCCGACCTTGTCATCTGCAAGGTGCCTTCAGGGAGATAGCTCGTTAGTTTGTCCAACTACTAACAAACTAATCTCACGTGAGATCTAATCTTGGGGTGGGCTTCCCACTTAGATGCCTTCAGCGGTTATCCCTTCCGAACATAGCTACCCAGCGATGCAGCTGGCGCCACAACTGGTACACTAGAGGTTCGTCCATCCCGGTCTTCTCATACTAGGGACAGCTCCCCTCAAATCTCCTACGCCCGCGACGGATATGGACCGAACTGTCTCACGACGTTCTGAACCCAGCTCGCGTACCGCTTTAATGGGCGAACAGACCAACCCTTGGGACCTTCTCCAGCCCCAGGATGCGATGGGCCGACATCGAGGTGCCAAACCGGGCCGTCGATGTGAACTCTTGGGCCCGATTAGCCTGTTATCCCCGGAGTACCTTTTATCCGATGATCTCCAGTCCTTCCACACGGAACTGTCGGGTCACTAAGTCCGGGTTTCCCCTCTGCTCCTTGTGTCCAAGTCGCAGTCAGGCTGGCTTATGCCTTTACACTCAACGCACGATTACCGACCGTGCTGAGCCAACCTTTGAGCGCCTCCGTTACCTTTTAGGAGGCAACCGCCCCAGTCAAACTACCCACCTGACATTGTCCCCCGGCTTACACAGCAAGGGTTAGAACCCCAACAGAACAAGGGTGGTATTTCACTGTCGGCTCCCCCCCAACTAGCGTTGAGGGTTCAAAGCCTCCCACCTATTCTACACAAGCCCTGCTAAGATCCAGTGTCAAGTTGCAGTAAAGGTTCACGGGGTCTATTTGTCCAGTCGCGGGTAGGCGGCATCTTCACCGCCACTACAATTTCACCGAGCCCCTCGTCGAGACAGCGCCCAAGTCGTTACACCATTCATGCAGGTCGGAACTTACCCGACAAGGAATTTCGCTACCTTAGGACCGTTATAGTTACGGCCGCCGCTTGCCGGGGCTTCGGTTCAGAGCTTGCACCCTTCCCCTTAACCTTCCGGCGCCGGGCAGGTTTCAGCCCCTATACTTCCCCTTACAGGTTTGCAGAGGCCTGTGTTTTTGGTAAACAGTCGCTTGGGCCGTTTCACTGCGGCCCAGGAAAGCTCCGTCTGCAAGAGACTTCACCTTCCCAGGCACCCCTTCTTCCGAAGTTACGGGGTTAGATTGCCGAGTTCCTTAACGAGGGTTCTCTCGCACACCTGAGGATACTCTCCTCACCCACCTGTGTCGGTTTACGGTACGGTCACCAAAGAAACTCCCTACGAGGCTTTTCTTGAGAGAACGGTCCTGCCAGTTTGTGGGCAAAGCCCTCCTCATAACCCCTCAGAGTTAATGTCCCGGTGGATTTGCCTGCCGGGACCTCCTACGGGCTTGAATCCCAATCCAATAAGGGACTGGCACTTCCTTCTCTGTCCCCCCTTCGGTCAAACGCCTCTTTGGTGGTAGCCGAATATTTACGGCTTTTCCATCGCCTACGCCTTTCGGCCTCAGCTTAGGGACCGACTAACCCTGGGCGGACTAACCTTCCCCAGGAACCCTTGGGTTTTCGGTGCCCCGCTTTCTCAGCGGAGTTATCGCTACTCATGCCGGCCTAATCTCTTCCATTCAGTCCACTTCACCTTACGGTGAAACTTCAACCCAAATGGAATGCTGCCCTACCTCCCCGACATAAAGTCGGGAACCACGGCTTCGGTAAAAGACTTAAGCCCCGATCATTTTCGGCGCAAGGCCCCTCGACCGGTGAGCTGTTACGCATTCTTTAAAGGATGGCTGCCTCTGAGCCAACCTCCCGGCTGTTTTGGAAACCTCACATCCTTTACCACTTAGCCTCTATTTTGGGACCTTAGCCTGTGGTCTGGGTTGTTTCCCTCTCGGGCACGGAGCTTATCCCCCGTACCCTGACTCCCGGAAACCAAGAAACGGCATTCGGAGTTTGGTTGGATTCGATACCCTTGCGGGCACTAGTCCATCCAGTGCTCTACCTCCGCATCTCTATTCCGAGGCTATACCTAAATATATTTCGGGCAGAACCAGCTATCACCGAGTTTGTTTAGCCTTTCACTCCTACCCACAGCTCATCCAAGCCTATTGCACGAGACACTGGTTCGGGCCTTCCCCCGCTGTTAAGCGGGGTTCACCCTGGCCATGGGTAGCTCACTCGGCTTCGGGTCTATTCCAACGAACATAGCTGTAGATTAAAGACATAAAACACAGGACAAAAGTAAACTTTTGTCCAATGCTCATCTGCCTGCTACTACAGCCTATGCCCAGTTAAGACTCGGTTTCCCTACGCCTACCCCCGCACCTGCGAAGCACGGGGTTAAGCATGCTCGTTAGAATAACTCGCCGGCTCATTATGCAAAAGGCACGCGGTCAGACCTGTCACTGGCACAAAGGCTTGCAACAGGTTACCTCCCACTGCTTTGTAGGTATATGGTTTCAGGTTCTATTTCACTCCCCGCCAGGGGTTCTTTTCACCTTTCCCTCACGGTACTGGTTCACTATCGGTCACGGAATAGTATTTAGCCTTACCCGGTGGTCCGGGCAGATTCCCGCAGGATTTCACGTGTCCCACGGTACTCGGGTTTACCTCCCAAAGAGATTCCATGCATTTCGTCTACAGGGCTTTCACCCTCTATGGCTCCCCTTTCCAGAAGGATTCAACTATACAGGAATTTTTTAACTCTCTGGACCCATCTGCACTGGGCCCCGGAGGTACCCCACTACCCTCTCCATGCAAAGCGTGCAGGCTATGACACATGGATAAGTTTAGGCTCTTCCCCTTTCGCTCGCCGCTACTGAGGGAATCCCTGCCCCGCCAAAGGCGGGGCCTTTCGGTTTCTTTTCCTCCAGGTACTGAGATGTTTCACTTCCCTGGGTTATCCCCCCGACATAAAGTCGGGGTATCCAGGCATTACCCTGGATGGGTTTCCCCATTCGGAAATCCCCGGATCAAAGGTAACTTACACCTCCCCGAGGCTTATCGCAGCTTGCCACGTCCTTCATCTTCATCCCGTACCAAGGCATTCACCATATACCCTTATTATCTTATCTTAGCCGCCTACCAATCCAAATATGATTGTCAAAGAGCGTACCTCTTATATATTATAATACAAAAATGCCAATTTGTCAAGAAAAAAATTTAACTATGTCAAACATATCCCACTAGAACTATTTAAGATTGTTAATTGACGATTGAATATTTTAGATTACCCAACCACGGAACCACACTGATTTAAATCTTTCTCTGTGCTGCTCCCTGCCCGCCGGTCCCTACGAACCCGTTGCACAGCATCTCATACGAGCCGTATGGCCGAATGGAATGGGCAGGCAGGCGTGGTTATCTGTGGTATTTTTTAAACTAACTATGGAGGTGAGGGGATTCGAACCCCTGACCCCCGGCTTGCAAAGCCGATGCTCTCCCAGCTGAGCTACACCCCCTATTTGGTGATCGGTAATCAGTGATTGATTATCTATCTTTGTTTCTCTCCTATGGGGAAATCTCAGATTTTGAGCGCCAAATTCTAACCCTGCAGAGAATATCCACAGAAGGGCTGGATGTTCTTTTATATCACCCAACTTTCCCTAAATTTCTCGCTTCAGAGGATATTAAAATGACAGAAGAGAGACGATGTGCAAAACGGTAACTTCCAGGTGAGGGTGGTTGAGGAATGGTAAATAGATTCCACAGAACAAAAAATGGGCCCAAGTGGGGTCGAACCACTGACCTCCCGGTTATCAGCCGGGTGCTCTGCCAACTGAGCTATGGGCCCGTAGATCGTAGAATACCTATCTTTTCACCCATCTAAATAGCCCAAGCAGAAAAAAAGCGTGCATCACCTCCTCAGCCATAAGGGTTATATAGTTTGTCTAAATAGGGGATTGCTTCCCTATCGTTTTCTCTTTGAAAGGAGGTGATCCAGCCGCACGTTCCCGTACGGCTACCTTGTTATGACTTCACCCCAGTTACCAACCTTGCCTTCGGCCCCGCTGAAGCGGAGACTTCGGGCACTGCCGGCTTCCATGGTGTGACAGGCGGTGTGTACAAGACCCGGGAACGTATTCACCGCGGCATACTTATCCGCGATTACTAGCGATTCCGCCTTCATGCAGTCGATTGCAGACTGCAATCCGAACTGGGCCCGGCTTTAAGGGATTAGCTCCACCTCGCGGTTTTGCAACCCGTTGTACCGGGCATTGTAGGACGTGTGCTGCCCCGGGCATAAAGGCCATGATGACTTGACGTCGTCCCCACCTTCCTCCCCGTTATTCGGGGCAGTCCCCTTAGAGTACCCCCCGCCGAAGCGGGGCTGGTAACTAAGGGCAGGGGTTGCGCTCGTTTAAGGACTTAACCCAACACCTCACGGCACGAGCTGACGACAGCCATGCAGCACCTGTGCAGGCTTTCCGACAAGTCGGAATCCCTCGCCTTTCGGCTTGGTACTACCAGCATGTCAAACCCGGGTAAGGTTCTTCGCGTAGCCTCGAATTGAGCCACATCCTCCACCGCTTGTGCGGGTCCCCGTCAATTCCTTTGAGTTTCAGCCTTGCGACCGTACTCCCCAGGTGGTGAGCTTATTGCGTTAGCTGCGGCACCCCAGAATGTACTCCGGGACACCTAGCTCACATCGTTTAGGGCCAGGACTACCAGGGTATCTAATCCTGTTTGCTCCCCTGGCTTTCGGGCATGAGTGTCAGCAATAGTCCAGAGGGCCGCCTTCGCCACTGGTGTTCCCCCCAATATCTACGCATTCCACCGCTACACTGGGAGTTCCGCCCTCCTCTCCTATGCTCAATCCCGCCAGTTTTCCGAGCAATTCTTGAGTTGAGCCCAAGGATTTTACCCGAAACTTGACGGGCCACCTGCGCCCCCTTTACACCCAGTAATTCCGAACAACGCTTGCTCCCTCCGTATTACCGCGGCTGCTGGCACGGAGTTAGCCGGAGCTTCTTCTGGGGATACCGTCTCCCCGCCAGAGGCGGGGTTCTTCTCCCCTGAAAGAGGTTTACAACCCGAAGGCCTTCATCCCTCACGCGGCGTCGCTGGGTCAGGCTTTCGCCCATTGCCCAAATTTCTAGACTGCTGCCTCCCGTAGGAGTCAGGGCCGTGTCTCAGTCCCCATGTGGCCGGTCACCCTCTCAGGCCGGCTACCCGTCATAGGCTTGGTAAGCCATCACCTCACCAACTACCTGATAGGACGCAGACCCCTCCCCGGGCCCCCGAAGGGTTTACCCCCTTCGACTTATGTCAATGGGGGACTATGCGGGATTAGCCCCGATTTCTCGGAGTTATCCCCCACCTGAGGGCAGGTTATCTGCGCATTACTCACCCGTTCGCCACTACCTCGATTGCTCGAGACCGTTCGACTTGCATGTCTAAGACACGCCGCCAGCGTTAGTTCTGAGCCAGGATCAAACCCTCCATAAAAGGCTTCAAAGGTAATGCACGCTATATAACTTTCAAAGAGCTCTTATGACATATATATTATACTACAATTTTTGTGTTTTGTCAAGAAAAAAATTAAAAAACTTTCGAACTCGCCATAACTATTGCCATTATGGTCTTCGCATCGCAAATTCTTCCCTCTTTTATCATGATGAGAGACTCGCTCAGGGGCAAAAGCTTTAGACTTATACTCTCATCGTAATCCGGTTTTGGAATTTCCTTCTTCAGGTTGTATGCAAAATACAGATATAAGGACTCGGTTGAATAACCCGGGCTGGTATAGAAATTCACAATGTATTCTATATTGTTTGAAGAATAGCCCGTCTCCTCGAGGAGTTCTCTCCTGACCGCATGCTCGGGATTTTCTCCCCTCTCTATTATACCCGCCGGGATCTCGAATATCTCCCTTCTCACCGGATACCTGTACTGTCTGATCAGGATAATTTCTTTCCCGCCCATAAAGGGAAGACAGGCTACCGCGCCTCTGTGTTCAACGATCTCTCTCTCGGTTTTTCTTCCATTATCAAGGAGAACCTCATCCTTAAAAAGGTTTATAATTCTTCCCCTGTATATCTCTCTCCTGTAAATTTGTTTTTCCATAATTACCCCTTCCTACAAGACAAGGTGTTGTAAAAACCCAACCACAGAGAATTAAAATGTAAAAATCAAATATCAAAATGTTCACCCTGTGGAATACAAAGTCTTATTCCACGGGGCAAGAAATGACAAATCAAAAATCAAATACGACCTGGAGACATCTGATATACCTTAAAGCAAAACCATTTTTGCATTTTAATATGCCTGCCTGACGGTAGGCAGGTATTTTTGATTTTTAATTTTTGGGAATGTCCCAAAGTGTTGTGATGGCAATAGAATAAATTAATTGATACAGGCTTTCGGTTCGGCTGAGCTCACCGAAGTCCAACTTCTTGTTCATTAAATTCCCCATTATGTTTTTTAGGCAGAT
>JGI24025J20009_10001839_pt1 | contig 15705 bp, 13 predicted proteins | sample Cruoilmetagenom3_FD_20009 | JGI IMG/M metagenome (IMG submission 20009)
ACTGTTGTATGAAAATCTCCGTCAGATGTGCTATGCGAAATCAAGGCTTGAGTAGAATCCAAAAGAATCGTGTCGTAAATATCTAGAGCACATTCACCGCCCACTTTTACGGTGAAAGTTACGTTGAAGAGGGATCCTTTGCCGCTCACTCCGGGAACTTGTCCTAAAGGTACGCAAGCAGCATAAACGTATTCATCCTCAATAATGGGTTGAAAGTACGTACCTGAAGCTGTGGTTTGGTCTTTGATGAAAGGTCCTTCCTTAACATCAGTTGCTTCGAGAACATTCTTGTCAAAGCCTAATTTAGCCTCGTATGAGAAGAGGTCTGTGACATCAGCAATTGTAACGTCGACGGTGAAAGACTCAGCGGGATTTGCTACGTTTTCAGCAGGATCTACAGCAATTACTGCTGTTTTAGCATACGCTTGAGGAATAATCACTTCTAGAGCAGTTACAAGTAATATTGACAATAAAAGAAATGTTAAGCTGGATCTCTTAGCATGATGTAACTTAGGGAATTTCAAATATATCTCTCCATTTCTCGTTTATATTTAACGTGTTCAGGAGTTTAACAGTTTCTCTTTAAAAGTCTTTTTCACTTCTCAATCAATAGTGAACGTGAAGCTCATTCCAAGACGTAAAAAAAATTTGCGGTTTGTCAGGTTTGATTAGGCGCTTTTTCTTCTCATGTAAAAGACTAGAATCGCTAGTACTGCGACTACAGCTATAACTCCAATTATAGCATACATTATTGGAAACTCTCCACCTGACACTGTTATTGTGACAGTTCCGTCAAGGAATTCGTTGTCTTCAACACTGGTTTCACCGTCAACTGGATGTGCATAGGCTTTCACGTGATACTCTCCTTCAGCTACGCCACTTGTGGCCCAGTCAAAAGTCAACGTCTCTTCTTCGCCGTGACTCAAATCAGCAACGTTCTTAGTATCTATTTCGTTTGTGCCATAATACGCTGTTACGTCGAAGGTTTCTGTTTCGCTGCCTTTGTTCAAGACCACTACTGTAATCGAAACGGTTTCTCCAGCAGCTGCTTCCGTTTTTGATGGTGTAACGTTGGTTACGGCTATGTCATGAGGAAAAACGAATTCTATAACCTCTGTGTGTGTGCTATAAAGTTCGTACCAAATCCACGGCATATCAGTGGTGTTGAATGTAGACTCTACAAGCTCGGATGCTGTGGCGTTGTCGATAACGGTTAGAGAGATAGTGAAGGTTCCACCAATTGTGTATGTGTGTTCAACAGTTGGAGTGTCAACCGTTGCGTTTTCTCCGTCGCCGAAGTCCCAGTAGTACTCAACGATCTCTAACGGTGAAGTAGCATTGCTTGCGGAGGCGTTAAACGTTATCGCCTCATTTATTGCAGGGTAGTCGGGGGAATATGTGAAGGAAGCCACTGGCGGGGTTAGTGTATTAGTGAAGAAACCGTTTTCTGCGGTAAAGATGATATCGTAGAAGTTGGGGGGAGGGTTGGGAGAGGCTTGTGCTTCTAGATAAGTCGGTACCGTCAAGTGTCCTGACACGTTATATGGTTCAGTTTCTAACTTTATGAGAGATTCGCCAGTTGCTATAACCTCAAATTCCATTGTCGCTAAGGTTCCGCTGCCACTAACTCCTATGTATTCACCTAGTGTCGACCAACCGAAAAGCGCCCACCCTTTTTCGTTCCTGATTTTTTTGACGCCATACGTTCCATCAGGCTGAGTTGCCAAGAACTCTCCTTCTGTCACGTTAACAAATTGTAACACAGCAGGATTAAAGCTTACGTTTGCTTGCCAATCGTAGAGATGTTCGGCAGCGGTAACAGATATGTTAACCTTGAGCGTTTCGCCTGTTGCCTTGGTTATGATTGCCGGGTCGATGTACAAACTTGTTGCAGCGGAATGGACGGGTTTGATGTTTGTTAGGATTGCTATAAAGAGAATTGATGAAAAAATAACCATTAGCTTTCTTTCTTTGAGATTCATATTTGCCACCCTCGGCTTTTTCGGATTATTGCTACCATTTTCACTAATGACTTAGGCATTTAAAGTTATCTGTTGCACGGATAGTTCACGGAAAGTAAAACTAGGTGGGCGGTACTCTTTAGGTTACTCCGAGATAGTAGGCTACTATTCTGATGTCTCGCATGTCCACGATGCCATCTTTGTTTATGTCTGCATCAGCATTGTAATTTGGCTCTCCTTCCATGCAGCCGTAAGCCATCGAAACCATGGTTAAATCCATAACGTTGACCTGGCTGTCTTCGTTCACGTCACCAGCTAGGGATGTTCTGCAGTATATTTCCCAGTTGCCGTCTGGTTGATCAGCTTCATCTGACATCCATGTTATCCAGATTTTGGTGTCTTCCGCTCGTGTGACAGCAGGCCACGTATCTTCATAGTTGCTTGCGGCGAACTCTGTGCTTTCGGACCATGTGGCGCCATAGTTGGTTGAATACTTGTAGTAAATGTCGAATGAGCCTGTTGGTGTGCCGGAGGCCCAGAATACTAGTATAGTTTCGTCTATGGCTTGAAGTATTGCTGGCTGTACGTCAGAGTTTGTGCTGTATGTCAACCTAGTATCAACAGACCATGAGAAGCCATCGTATATCTTGTAGAAAATTTCCCAGTCTCCGGTTCTATTTGAAGCCCAAGCCACCCAGATCTTGCCATCTTTCGTTTGGGTTACAGCTGGCGCCTTGTCATTGTTAGAGTCTGTTGTTAGCTGTGTTGTTTCTGACCATGATATTCCGTCCGTAGTGGTTCGATAAACAATATCGTGATTGTCTGATGTGTAGGTTTGCCAAATGATCATAATTGTGCCGTTGGTAAGTTGTATTATTGCTGGACGTAGATCGTCGACACTGTTGCTGGTTAGTTGAATATCTTCAGACCATGTTGCCCCTTTGTCGTTGGAGGTCTTGCAGTATATTTCGTAGTCTCCACCAGAAGATGAAGCTAAAGTGGATGAGGGAGCGTGCGTGTGGATGGGCATGTTTGCTTGACTGGAGCCGCCGAACACTGTTATCTTCAAGTAGACGTCCAGAATGTGCATTAAGTGGTCGCCTTTTCCCAAAACTGTTAGCGTGTAATCTCCAGGTGTAGTGATAAAATCTGCTGATACTGTCAGGTTTGAGTTGACTGTTCCGTTGGCTGGAGGTGTAACTTGTATCGGATCAAGTGTCGCAGTCACACCCGCTGGTTCATTGAGAACCGTTAGACTTACTGTTTCGCTGAAGTTGTATATTGAAGTAACTGTTATTGTTGAACTATTGGATTCTCCTTGTGGTGTCGTCAAGTTCTGGGGAGAAGCTTCCATGTAAAAATCCGGGGTTGGAGGCGGCGGTGGCGGCGGTCTGTCTGATGTCCACACAACCCATACTGTTTCATTCTTAGCCTGCATGATTGATGGGTTTTGGTTTTGACCCGCAGTTAAGGGAGCAGTTAAGTTCATTTCTTCAGACCAAGTTTTCCCTTGATCACTTGTAATTTTATAATATAATGTGAGGTTTCCCTGTATTTCTTTTGACCAAACAAGCCATACTCTTCCGTCTTTCGTTTGTGTCAAGGTGGGATAACCATCACGGAAGGTGTAAAATGTTAGCCGTTTTGTGTTCACAGACCATGTGACGGCATTAGCTTGCACGATAATAGAGGTAATTACTGTTAAAATAAGCGAAATACCCATGGCTATGGTGAAGACTTTATTATTCATTTATATCGTAACCTCTCGCAGGTGTTCAAAACAAACAAAAAGGGGGGAATGGTGTTTTTGGTTTTAGCTCAGCTTCTTAAGGTACAATCCAGAAGAACAGCGTCTTCTGTTTGGATTCCCAAGAGTTCCAACTGAAACCGTCTTGTGTATACTCAATGGTTGCTGTGAGCTCGTATGAACCTACGTGGTCCATCTCTGACAGCCACGTTACACAGGGCAGTTCAAGTTCTTGACCTGGTTCAAGTTCCCAATTTAGCTCCGAAATGTCCACAGGTGTAATAGCTGCGAACTCCACTTTCAATCGCATGCTGTCAATTTGTATGACATCAGGTGCGTCGCCATTGAAGTTGTAGATCAGAAGCTCCGCAGCGTTGAGTGTTGCTTCATCAGCTAGATAAGGCTCTTGTTGTAGAACGCTTTCACCGTCAATCCATCTGGTTCCGTGCCAACCCCAGCTGTTGGTTCCATAGCAGGATCCCCACCATGCGAAGGCGGGCAGACCGTAGAGGTCTATGTCCACGTTCTCAGTGAAACCATTTGGATATCGTGTGTAGCCTTCAACCCATATGTTTGCGATTTCTCTGTCGCCCAATGAAATGTCTTCGAAGCTGTATAGGCTTGCCCACTGGGCATTAGCGTTGCCTTCAATATAGAGCCCATCGGGTTCTCCCAAAGCGTTTAGTGGGTCGCCAGTGAATTCATAGTACCATTCGTTGAACTCGTCCAAGTATAGATACTCAAACGGTAGTGGTTCTCCGAGTCCTCCTCCGGTGTAGGTTTGTCCGCTGCGTATCTGGATCTGTCTACCGTCTTCAAGACGTACTATGTCGAGGCGAACCCTAACATACAGTGGTTCGTCACCGTCGTTTCGCACTTTTGCACATATAGTGAAGGTGTCTCCAGCCGTTATCTTGCGACCGTCGGGCAGGGTAACCCTGATCAAGCTTGCGGTGTTTCCGTTGTAGAAGCCACCTTCAGCTTTGTGGCTTAGTTGGTACCCGTCACTGTTTAGCAGGATGCTACCCTCTATGTCTAATGGACATGATCCTGCTTCTATCACCTTGAACTTGAACGTCAATAGTTCTCCATCGCCAGATGCTCCGACTCTAGGTTCACCGCCTGTCCTCAGTATTACAGCCGTGAAGGTTCCGTGGAATGCGTCGACTGTGTAGAAGAACAGCGTTGGATGAGTTCCGTCTTCTGACATGAAAGTGCCTTCCGTGAATTCAGATGCTGTCAGCACAGACACATATGGTGCATACGCCACTGTGAACTGAACTGCCCAAACATCTGCGGCGTCCTTTATCATGACAGAAACCCAGAATTCGTCACCTATGCTGCCTGTTTGTCCCGGACCTGGAAGAAGCGCTGGATCTAGATACAGTGTGGTTTTCGGCGCTGCTAACGCTGGATTGCCCACGAACATGACGCTGAGAAACATCGCTATCAAAGACAGCAACAATATTTTTCTTCCTCTCACTCTTTTCACCCTCTCACTTATTTTATGGGTATTCTTTCTGCCAGAGCAGGTGGTATGCGCAGTTGGATATGTCTCTCATGTCGACGAGAGCGTCCATGTTGAAGTTGGCATCAGCGTCGTAGCAGGGGTCACCAATGAAGCATCCGAAAGCGAAGCTCACCTTGGTTAGGTCGAGAACGTTTACTATTCCGTCTTTGTTGGCGTCACCGACCTCCCAGAACATGTCTGTCTTAATGTTGGCGATCTCTGTCCAACTTAGGAAGTAGTTCCTGTTCGCGGTCATCTCATCAACCATGTTCACTTCATCGTAGTACTCGAATATGAATGGTCCTGTTCCAAACACGTTTGTCGGCGGCGGATGCGGTCCAGCTGTGTAGCCAGGAGCGACATTGTAAGCTTCCCTTGGATCATAGTCTAAGACGGCTTGATCATTTGCCCAATCTCTGTCCCATATATGCTTTGGCAGATAAGCGGCGAGACCTGCGTAGTCATAGAACAGGTCGACGCCTGCCTTGTCAGCGTGTACCGTACAGTGTGTTGCATCGGTGACTTCCACGTCAATCAGTGTCTCCCAGCAGGATGCATACCTAGGCACATGGTAGTCTCTGAGGAATTCTAGGCAGAATTCAACATCAGCAGATGTGAATGGTTTGCCGTCTTGCCACTCAACATCGCTTCGCAGCGTGAAGTCTATGTCCATTCCATCTCCCACCGGCGTGACTGTCCAGTCTGAGGCCATCCACGGAATGTCTGCGTGGTTGTACGGGTTCACCGCTGTCAAACTGTCCAAGGCTGCTCCTATGATGCACCATTCGTACACTGTAGTAGCATAGCATGGGTTGAACGAGTCTGGCTCGTCACCGTTTACGTACACAATATTATGATCATCGTCGTCCATGTTAAGCCACGACCACGAGTTGTCTGAGCCGTAACCAGGCGACTTGACTATGCCCGTTACGGGCGCGCGGAACGCGTTGAAGTACGACCTTGAATATAATGTCATGTATGCGAACGCGAAGTTGTCTTCATTGGTTAAACCTGGAGTGTAAAGCATCTCTTGGACTTCCTTAGCTGCAGTCTCTATGTCGTCTAGGTCGAGGCTGAAGTACACTATTGCAGTGTCTGCATCGATTGTTGCATCGTTCACTCCAACTGCGTTTCTTCTACCAGGATGAGTTAGGCAATCCTGGCTTGAGTGCAGTAGCGTGTATAGTTGACTGGGTATTCTTCCAAGGCTGTAGAAGACCATAAAAGCATCGAATTTGGCGTCGTCGTACACGTCTGAGAGGTACTCGTTGAAGTCCCGGCCCAGTGCCAAAAAGCCGTGGTTGCCGTTCGCTTCGGTTGCTGCCAACCCTACTTTGCGCAGATCAGCGACGAACTGCTGCCCGTGCTCATAGGATGTTGGCGCAACTTCACTGAGCGGCGTCCATATCTCCATGTAAGGAACTGGTTCGCCGCCAGGGCACTTCCAATAGTCGGCGTCATCCACAACTCCGATTGTACCTGCGTCCTCAAAGGTGTAGCCTGCTCCTAGGAGTATGCCACACGTTGAAAGTTCACCAGGTGTTGAGGTGAACGGGCTACCCGGGTTGTACGGATGCTCTGGAACGTTAGGATTGTAGTATTTGCTTTGCGCAGGTGGAACAAGCGAACGAACAGGTGTTACGATGTAACCGTAGATTGCAGGAACTATAGCCAACTGGTTATAACAATGGACAAGCGCGTGTCTGAAGTCAGCATCGTGAAGAGGCCAAGCGGTTACCGTAGGTCTCCAGTACGATTGGATCGTCGCCAGGTCCCTGATGTTGTAACCTATGAATCCCATGTGGAAACCTAGGTCCTGCGTTATGGTCATTCCATCAGCGTCTTGCTTCTCAATATCAGCTGTTCTTATTTGATCAGGTGAAAAATCGACTACTCCAGTCTGCATTGCAATCAATGCAGCGTCAGGCGATTTAATCACCTTGTCTGTCTTTTTGTTCATCTTAGGTCCATATGTTTCTGCGTGAGCTGTTGGAATCGTTGGAATTATTGCAATCATTGAAACAAGCATTATAGCTAGCATTATTTTGGTTTTCAAGTTTTTCTTTCTCCTTTCTCTTTTTTTATCAGCAAACAATGGTATATCTGTTGCGCAATATAAAAGTTACTCAGCAAACCTATATAACAAATGTACAGAAGCCAATTCTATCAAGAGACAGATAACTTTAAATGGTTTCGAAATAAGCAGATTATAGATTAGGCAGATTAGAAGGGATTTGGCACATGCGAGAGTATTTAGCTAAAAGAATTATAGTGTCATTTCTTGTGTTGTTCGTGGTCACTTCCCTGAACTTTGTAATATTTCAAGTTATGTCGCCAGTCAGTCCAGAAGATACCTACGCTCCAGTCGATATGGAGCTCCCTCCTTCAGTAGTTGAATCTTTAAGAGAGCTTTATGGACTTAACGATCCCCTTCACATAAGATATGGCAAATACCTAATGAACATGTTCACTTTTCAGTTTGGCGTATCATTTACAAGCAGAAAGACGGTAATTTCGGAGATGGCAGTGAGGCTTCCGTCAACAGTGCTACTTCTTGGTTCAAATCTGGTTGCCACCATCCTCGTGGGTACTCCGCTGGGGATACTCGCCGCATCAAGGAGAGGATCCAAGACTGACGTATTTGCAATAGGCTCCGGCCTTTTCACTTGGGGCGTCCCAGTCTTCTATATTGAGCTTCTTTTCATGCTCTTCTTCTCATACTACATGCTTACGGTTTTCGGCTTCCAAGCTTTCCCAGTTAGAGGGCTCTATAGCACCCCGCCTCCTAGCAATCCTCTTGCATTTATGGGAGATGTAGCATGGCATCTGTCTTTACCGCTCATATGCCTAGTAATAGGCAGTTTCGGATCTTGGGCGTTATATACGCGAAACATGTTGCTTGACGCGCTCACACAAGATTATATAGTTACAGCTAGGGCAAAAGGATTAAGCGAAAGAACTGTACTCTACAGACACGCCTTCAGAGCCACACTTCCACCTATAGTAACCATAATAGCCTTGTCTATTCCTGGAATAATCACGGGTGCAATGATAACGGAATACATATTTACGCTACCTGGAATTGGAAGATGGTATTTAGACGCCTTGCAAGGCTCGAACTATCCAGTAATACAAGCTGTGCTTTTCATTTTCGCCATTTTAGTGATAGTCTGCAACTTTCTTGCAGACATCCTATATGGAATACTAGATCCACGGATACGCGTAGGTGCTAGAAGATAAGGAGCAGTTTGAATGGCTTCATTGTTCTCTAAAGACAAAAGAATGATATACGTAAGAAGAATTCGCAATTTCTGGGAAGAATACAGCAGAAAAAAAATCGGTATGGCAGGATTAGTGATACTCATAGCATACGTCGTAGTGGCGCTTTCGGCTCCTTGGCTAACGTCTTACGACCCGATGAGTCAACCTCGACTGGCTCAAGCCTTTGCTAAGCCAGAGTGGGTAACCATCTTGCCTCAATACCAGGATTTAGCGACAACACAGAGAATTTCACTTCGCTGGAACGTTGAAAAAGGATTCGAATTCGTCAAAGGATGGAATTTAACAGAAGCAAAAGTGCACTATGAAGCAGAAACAATGAAACCTGTTGTAGTAGAGTTAAGCAGCAAGTTCTTGGAAACAAAGAAAGCCCCGAACGAATTTTTCCAAAAGATCAGATATGACGCAACAAACATTCAAGACGTTGAATATCAGATTACTGTTTCACTTCTAACTCCAGAAGGAGACAAGTACCTCTTTTTCAGATCAGCCGCCTTTACCGTGGATAGTGTGCGGGATGTCACACTTGACGGTAAAGACCCCTTGTTCATATCCACGCTTGGATTCAAACTTACGGAAAACGTCGCCAACATAGTCTTCTCCCAAAAAGGAGAGTACACCTGCATTGTATTAATAAGTTTTAGACCGTTATCAAGTCAAGCGACAGCCGAAGTAAGTGTAAAGGACGCACAGGTTGTCTTACTGGGCCATGTACACGGAATTCTAGGAACAGAATACTTGGCGCATGATATTTTCACACACCTTGTTCACGGTGCCCGAATATCTTTGACGGTAGGTTTGCTTGCAGCTATCGTAGGAACCACTATAGGAATAATCGTGGGAGTTTCAGCAGGATACCTAGGCGGGCTTTACGATGAATTTGCAATGCGCGTAGTTGACATACTCCTGTGCTTACCATTATTGCCATTGCTGCTAGCGCTTGTTGCTCTTTACGGAAGAAACGTTTATTACATAGTTCTCTTCATCGCGATATTCGGTTGGCAAGGACTGGCAAGAGTCATCAGATCGCAAACTCTGTCTATCAGAGAAACCGCGTACATCGACACCGCCAAAGCTTCTGGCGCCAGCGGCTCCTACATAATGCTGAGGCATATAGTACCAAACATAATCCCTGTAGCTTTTGCATCCATGATTCTCGCTGTTCCAAGCGCCATTCTCTTTGAGGCTTCACTAAGCTTTCTCGGCTTTGGAGACCCAAGAGTCCCGACGTGGGGGATGATGCTTCAACACGCCTTCGGTTTCGGAGGCTTCAGTCACCTAGCTTGGTGGTGGATAATCCCACCAGGACTGGCCATCATAGGTTTGTGCCTATCATTTGTATTTATTGGATATGCATTTGACGAGATAGTAAATCCGAGGCTACGGAGACGACGGTAAATGCCATTGTTAGATGTCAAAAACCTCAAAATGTATTACGGGACAATGAGAGGGGACGTTAGAGCAGTTGATGATGTAAGCTTTCACATAGATGAAAAAGAAGCATTAGGACTGGCCGGAGAGTCCGGATGCGGAAAAACAAGTGCAGCCCTCACTATCCTCAAGCTGCTGCCGTGGAACTCCAAAATAATAGGAGGCAACATTACACTCTCAGGCGAAAACATCCTGAAAATGAGCGATTCTGAGTTCCGTCAGCGAATCCGTTGGAAAAAGATCTCAATAATATTTCAAGGCGCTATGAACGCGCTGCATCCAACATATAAAGTAGGTCACCAAATAGCAGAGGGCATAATCAAGCATGAAAACGTAACCAAAGAAGAAGCTTGGGAAAGAGCAGCTAAGCTTATAGAGCTTGTGGGAATGGAACGCTCAAGAGTCGATCGATATCCTCATGAACTTAGTGGAGGGATGAAACAGCGAGCTGTAACCGCAATGGCTTTGGCATGTAATCCAGATGTGGTTATAGCAGATGAACCCACCACAGCATTGGACGTAATTGTGCAAGCGCAGGTGTTAAACGTCATGAAAGATCTTAGAAGACGATTACACCTTTCTATGCTAGTGATTTCACATGATTTATCACTGATCGCAGAAACCTGCGACAAGATCGCAATTATGTACGCAGGTAAGATAGTAGAATACGGGGATGTGGTGCATCTCTATAAAGACCCGCTGCATCCTTACACTGACAGGTTGATATCAGCCTTTCCAAGCGTCATAGGTCGTAAGACCGAGTTTTCATCTATCCCTGGATTTCCACCGGACTTATTAATGCCTCCACCAGGATGCAGATTCCACCCAAGATGCCCCTACGCCATGGAAATCTGCCGAAAGAAAGAGCCACCACTCGTAGAAGTAGCAGGCAAGGAGCATCTTGTAGCCTGTCACCTTCATGGAGGAGAAAAAGCTTGAAAGACCTAACAATCGACGCACGAAACTTGGTCAAGCATTTTCCGATAAAATTAGGTTTCTTCAAAACATTAACCACCAAGGAAGTGCCAGTAGTCCACGCAGTTGACGGAATAAGTTTCCAGATAAAGAAGGGAGAAGTCTTTGGACTTGTAGGCGAGAGTGGCTGTGGGAAGACTACAACAGGAAGATTGTTAGTCAAGTTGACTGAACCCACCAGCGGAGAGGTGATTTTCGACGGCAGCGACCTTGTAAGCCTTTCTGACAAAGAAATGCGAAGTCTACGGCGAAAAATGCAAATAATATTCCAGGACCCGTACGAATCTTTAGACCCAAGAATGGGTATCTACGATATCATAGCGGAACCCGTGCGAATCCAAAAAGCTGCAGAAAACGAGGAAGAAGTAGGTGAAAAAGTAAGAAGGATCTTAGAAGAATTCGACCTCGTCCCACCAGAAGAATACATGTATAGATTTCCCCATGAATTAAGTGGCGGCCAAAGACAGCGAGTAGCCATAACCAGAGCCTTCATTCTGGAACCAGAGTTTGTCGTAGCAGATGAACCAGTGTCAATGCTAGACGCCTCAATAAGAAGTGAAGTCTTAAAATTGCTGTTAACAGCACACGAGAAGTTCCACACATCCTTCTTGTATATAACTCACGACGTAGCGTTAGCTCGACACGTGTGCGACCGTGTCGCAGTTATGTATCTAGGTAAAATAGTAGAGCAAGGAACCACCGAACAGGTGATACTGGAGCCCCAGCACCCCTACACAGAAGCATTAATCGCTGCAGTGCCGGTTCCAGATCCAGCAGCCAGACGCATCAGGGTTACCATAAAGGGAGAAGTCCCCAGTGCAATCAATCCACCACCAGGATGCAGGTTTAATACAAGATGCCCCTACGCCATGGAAATCTGCCGAAAGAAAGAGCCACCACTCGTAGAAGTTGGCAATAACAGACTTGTAGCATGCCATTTACGCGCAAAGAAATAAACAGCTTCTTTCTACAGGAAACTGATGTTTGCTAAGGTTGCCCTTGAAAAGCCCGCGCTGATTAACCGTGATAGGTGAAGTTCGTGAGCCTAAACGCAAACAGAGGGGAATACCCTTACTCTAAAAACAGAGTGTTTCTTAGCGTCGCAGTGACTGTAATGTCCATAGTCTTGGTTCTCATAACATTACTAGGTGACGCGACTTTAATGATTTATTACGTCTTCTCAACGTGTGTGGTTATAATCATCACATTCCTCTTGAAAAAACGTTTCTATTCTCTCCTTACTAATGAAGCATCCCAAAAAACGTCCGAAAATGAAGACAAGCGCACATCGTGGAAAGTGTTGATAGCCACATTTTTAATGCTAATTGGGCTTACGATGGTGCCGTTACTCCTCGCAGGGCTGTTAAGCGGTCCTGCATGGTTTATAATGATAACGAGCTTAACGTCAGGTGTAAGCATCTCTGAAATAGGCTTGTATGTCCAAGCAAACAGAAATCGTTAGGAACTTGCAAAATAACTCCTCCACACCCATCTACCAAACTGAATCATCAATGGAAGCTTCTTAAATACAACAGAAAGCACATCATCTCGGCTATGAGTCCATACCGCTCTCCTATGAAGGAACATAATCCTCACTCAATTTCTCCTCAAGAGAGCAAAACAATGGGACCATACAGTTACACTTATTATTGTCCATTTCAACACTAGAGTCGAATAAAATGCGTGAAATTAGGAAGTGGAAACTTTTCAAAAAAAAGTTGTCATCGCAGGAATAATTCTGCTGATTGTGGGAGCTGCGATTTCTGCATTTCCATCACAAGAATCCCATGTTGAAACCATAAATAAAGAGATATTGCCCTTTACACGAACATTGGCAGCTCATAATACGACTTGGGCGGGAGCATTGATGACAACCGGAATGTGGTTCCAACTGAACATCACTTCATCGAATTCGGTGAGTGTAACGATGTCGATCCTCGTCGCGCACGTGCCCGAACCAATCTGGGGAGCAACACGAAGCAGTTTTGACCAAAAGCTGAAAATTTCTGGCACAGGAACGTATGTCATCGAAGTAGCTAACGAAAATCCTTTTCCAGTAGTTCTTGATGGAAACGTTATTGTACAACAGGATAAAACAAGCCATAGCACCGTTTTCCCTTATTTCCTTCCAGGTTTACTCATAGCCCTTGGAGGTGCAACCGTATTGCTTTTTGGAGTTTTCAAAAAGCCTACAAGAACTGCGCGCGCGACAAGATAAAAGCTTCTTAAACTATTGAACCCACAGGGACCATTTGGAATAAAGGCGCAAGAGCTTCTGACCAAGATTGAAGATTGTTACTTGCACAATGGCAATCTTTAATCACCTGTCAAACGCACATACATTATCATTTTGAAGAATCACGAAGAGCAAAATCGCCATCAGGATGTTCAAGCCTTGCTTTGGCTTTCTTGGTATGCTGCTGAACCCACTAGGTCTGCAACTTGCATCTGTGTGTGTGCCCAGAAGGCTTTTTCAAGCACATCTAGGGTTTCTCGCTTCTTGGCTTCTCTAGATATGAGATATCCCCCTCCAAAAAACATTGTTAAGTATCCTGCTATCATTGACCTCGAAAAAAATCGGTCCTTACCACCAGCCGAAAACTCTACAACAAAATCATTTGGTCGACCCAGAATCTTCACATCAATTTCTAACCGTAGATTTGGGATTTTGCTAACTGCCCGAACCACATATCCTTCTTCTGTCTTTTCAACCGAAGTTTCAAAATTTGTGTCATGAAAAAACGGGCTTATACGTTCAGCGAGCATGCTCAAATCCACATTCTTCTCAAGCCATTGATTTCTCACTTCACCACCCTTCACGTCAAATAGGAATGCCCAACCCATTTATCTTTTGTTAATGGATACCTGATCCTCAGCGCAATTCTAAGTCAGTAAACAGCCAGATTTTGCAGTCCCTCTAGGCAAAAGAAAGTCTCCGAGAGAAAACTAAGTGCACTATCCAATAGAACCACCTTTCCCTTAACGAATGGCACACAAAAAAGTGGCGCGCTTCATAGTTCATATTAGGCGAGGCGCAAAGCCGTTAAGAAAGAGATATAAAACTCTTTTACATATTTTCGTATCAGAGGGAGAAAGCGGTTACCTTAAGGTGACTCACGTTATGGCTGCGTGGAAGAAGATAACTGTCATGCATAACCTCGTCAGCCGTCTAGATGGTCCGCCGAAGTGCAAAATCTGTGGTCAACCCTTAGATGTTGGAGAAGAAGCTTGGTCACATACATGTCCTAGGAAACGCTATTCACACACAGAATACTACTGTTTGCTGTGTTACTCAAAGCTTTGGATAAAATAGATATTCATAGACTGCATTCAAGCACGTTTTCATCTCATGTTGCCTCGCGCATGCAGCACAAACGAAACAAAAACTTGTGAAATTTTGGACATTTATCACCTGCCCTATATGTTTTTGGTTCCTCGTACAACCATCTCTCCACTGCTCGTAGAACCTAAACATTATAAAGCCACTGTGTGAATTGTCTTTATTGTGATTAGAAATGGATCCATTATCCATTAATATCGTTGTTTCGCTCTCAAGCGCGGTTGTGATGATGGTTGCAATCGTTTATATACTTACTTATATTCTCGGCACCTTTTCGTCAAAGTCAGGATCAATGTCTCTAAGGTTTGTACTTCAAAGTCTTCTATACTTTTGGGGATCAACAATTTTTCTCTTCATGGGCGTAAATTGGTTGACTGATGTGGCAATTTCACGGACACATGGAGGTGAAGTGTTCTATCTTAATATCGGAGCGAGCGCTCTTGCGTTGACTGCTTTGCTTAATATTCTATGTGGTTTCCTAACCGTTTTTCTTTACGTGAGAGGACAGACATCTCTGGGTCTAACTCTGCAACGAGCCTCACACAGTATTCGAACAAAACTGAAATCAAGACAACGCAAAACAAGCAACAACAGGGAAAGCTAAGGGTGCCCTCATGAAAACAAGCACACCATTTTCTTTCAGCATCTCCTTCAAACCGTTTTTTCAACAAGATTCGCATGAATATCATATCTCACCTGCACGATGACATGAAACGTAATGCTTAGGCTCAATCTCTCTAATCTCTGGTTCTTTTTCCACACAAACAGGTTCTGCATACTTGCATCTTGGGTGAAATATGCATCCAGAGATGTCATAGGGCAGGTTTGGCGGTTCTCCTGGAATTCCGCCAAATTCGAAAAAGTCAGAATCGATTCTGGGAACAGAAGACAACAGCCCCTTCGTATAAGGATGCTTAGGCTTTTTAAAGATCGATATAACATCACCGTGTTCCATGATTCTCCCGGCGTACATAACATAGACCCGGTCGGACATCTCTGCTATAACCGCAAGATCATGTGTGATCAGCAACATTGAAAGATTGAATTCTTCCTTTATTTTTCTCAATAAGTCTAATACCTGTCTCTGAACCGTCACATCCAATGAACTCGTCGGCTCATCTGCTATGAGCAAGGATGGACCATATATAAGTGCCATCGCGATCAGGATACGTTGTGCCTCTCCACCGCTGAACTGATTCCGGTAACTATCATAGCGCTTTTTGGCGTCTGCTATCTGTACCTTTCCCAAGTAACTTTCAACCAATTTTTTTAGTCTTTGACTTTCCACGTCCTCATGCGCTTCGACGGGTTCACCCGTCTGATAACCTATTATATCCATCGGATGAAGCGAAGCAACCGGGTGTTGGAATATCATCGATATCTCGTTTCCTCTTAACTGTCTCAACTCCTCTGGAGACATCTTCAGCAGATCCTTACCCTTGTACAACGCCTCTCCTTCGAT
>JGI24025J20009_10001842_pt1 | contig 15674 bp, 19 predicted proteins | sample Cruoilmetagenom3_FD_20009 | JGI IMG/M metagenome (IMG submission 20009)
AAAGATAAATCCAACGCATATATATAGGTTTTCATAATATCCTTTCGCATAAAAAAAAGAGAGGGATTTCTCCCTCTCTTTATTATATTATTTATTTTTGTCTATTTTTCTAAGCTCTAACATTGTTTCTCTTATGCCAAGTACAATGTTTTTAGAGATACTTTCTCCAACCTCATCGACAGCAAAAAGACCAACAACAACAAATGCCAAACCAATAAAACTCTCCCAAATTTCTGATGGTATATTTGTATATCTCATTACAACTACACCGGCGAAAGAAATAAGTGCTGTCCAAAATGCCTTGCTTTTCAAAATTATATTCATTTTATTTTCTCCTTTATAATTAACCTTCTGCTTTTATTGTTTCTTTGTTTGTATTTAAGCTAGATGAATCCTCAATAATTTCTTGTTTTTCTAAAGGTTCATCATTTTCTTCTATCATTTTTGCTAACTTTTCAACATCGCTGTGCATGAGTTGAACTTTTGATTCTATTATTATATCTACTTCATCTTCTGGTAAATCTATTTTATATTCTTTTGCTTTTCTTTCTGCAAAATTTTTTACTTTTTCAAATTTTTTTATACCAGACAAAGAACCATATAATGGCGATTGTTCTACACCACGGACATAAGTTTCCACGTCTTCCATAAAACTTTTTCTTTTCATTCTATTAGTGTATTTAGAAACATAAAATGCTCCCAGCCCGCTTACGCCCGCAAGTATAACACCAGATATAACACTAACGGCATTACTAAGTACATTTAACCAAACATCATTCATTTCGTTCTCCTTATTAATCGTCTGCTCTGAAAAAACCACGCACTGGTTCAACTAATCTTGCGCTATAGAACAGTCTTTTTCTATAAAATTCGTCTTCACGTATTTTTTTTAGTATGTCATATTTGAACATATAAATGTCCTCCCAAGCAAAAAACTGGTCTTCTATATGTATTCCGTCTTGACTAATATCACTTGTTTTTGTAGCAGAACTCAATTTCACCTTTATTTTATAATAAGTCCCCCATCTAGCTTCTTTGTCTAGGTTTACTTGGGCTATTTTTTTTCTTGCTGTTATTTTATAACCAACTGGATTTGTTCCACTAACTCTTTTTGAAACAAGAGCATCATAGACTTTTTTAACAATTAAAATAGACCATATCCCCCAAAACTCAATTGGTCTTCTCTCTTTTTTATTTATACTCCAGCCTTTACCAAATTTTACCCACATAAGGTTTCTCATTTTTAATATCATTTTATAAGCAGCAAGATATCTCAATACCGCTGCGTCTTCTATGCCTTGTGGATTTTTTATATGAAAACTTATAGCTCCTACCTCCAATTCTTTAAAACTCTTGCTAGTAGTTGTTTTTAATTCTACGGGTATGCCTTCTAAAGAAAAATCACTGAGAGGTATATTTTTAGAGTCTACTAAGTGCAAAACATCTTTTTCAAAAAATGTGCCATATGCGCCAGTGTTATCGGCTTCTGAAAAACTTATAGGAAAATCGCCCGTTAGTTTTTCTTCACCCGAAATTGATTTGACAAAATGGAAAAAAGAATCTGCCTCTGAAAGTGGTTCTATTGTATGTGATATATAATGTGTCATTGCGTCTCCAAGATGTTCTGCTNTTTGCTTTAGTTGTGTTATATTTCNNATNTTCAAATTATGTATTGGAATATTTCCAGTAACACCTATTTCTTGCCCCATTAAACTTTTTGGAAACAAATATCTGGCAGGATATTCTACTAATTCTTCTATTAATTTTTTTATATCCTTGGTAGTAAGCTGTTCCCCGGTTACAGGATCGTGATAAGTCATTTTCTCTTGTTCATATTTTTGTGAACCTTTTGAAAATATTATTATTGCCTCTCCCTCTACAGCTTCAGCGCACGCAGATTTAATGCCCTTCTCTAAGTTTGTTGATTCGCCCATTTTACTCCTTTACCGCCGTTTTCTTTTTTGTTCTATTTTTTCTTCATAATAGCATCCTCGATTGGAACAAGCAATATATTCGGTTGGTATTTCTATTTCAACACCTTTGTTTAGAGATTTTTCATAATGAATTCTTATTTCTAAATTGTTATTACATAAGGGACATTTTCTACTTAAAGATTTTTTAAATTTCCCAAATTTAGACATAACTACTTTCCTCTGGTTGCGTCCTTTATTATTGAAGAATCTTCTAATTTTTCTAACAATTCCAATCCAGATTTTTTAAGTTTTTCAACTTCCTCTGGGGTTATTTCTGAAAATTTTTCTAAAAGAGAATATAATTTTTCAACAAGGCTTTCAACAACAACACCGATAGAACTTGAAAGCATTATGCCTTCTTTTACCTCTTGAACAATTTTATCTTGTTTGTCTATGAAACTATCATAATTATCAATTTTTTCTCTCAAAGTATCCCAAAAAGATTCATCCCCATAAAGTTTAGATACAAACCCTTCTCCAGGGTCAACATTTGTTAAAATTTGTAAAATATAATTTAGCTGATTATATTTTGCCTCAAATAAGTTATAAGGGGATACAGACAAAAGACGTTCTTTATCAACACTAAAATAATCTTCTATATATCTTTTTATAAGAAAAACCTGTTCGGGAACACTAAGGTGGGGCAGAAGTAAATATTTAGTCCCATTATATTCCATTTCTATGGGTTCTAATTTTTTATATTCTAATACTACTTTTACTATTTTTCCATTTTCTTCTTTTTTATCAGTCATTTTTTCTCCAATAATATTATTACACCGCCATCTTTACAATGGCGGTGTATTTATTTTTTTACTCTCCTGTTGCAATCCAATTTACGTCCACAAAATTTCCCGAAGAAGCAACGGGTGTAACATCGCCCGTACCTGTTGGAGCCCAACAATAAACGTGGATATCTCCCGCAGTGCTTCCCGAAACTGCGCTTACCCACGCATGATTGATGGTTGGACTTCCCGATAAAGAAGCAACCACAGAGGTAACCGAGGTTAGACCAGTTGTTATAATTTCTTCTGCTGAAGAAGGCGATATACTTCCGCTTGTAACCAGGGTTAAAGCCTGAAGTGCAACAACATCATCTTCTAAACTAGAAACAACCGTTCCCAGACTAACGTTTTGCGCAGCAACCATGCTGTTATTTAGGTCTGTTATTTGTTTTGATGTAAAACTCATATTTTCATTCTCCTTCCATTATTTTTTTATAATTCTATTATGTCTCCAATATTAACATTTTCATATTCTTTTGAAATTGGAATTCTTGAGCCTTTTCCGTCTTCAGAAGATAAAACAATTTCTTTCCCAACAATACCAAGAATTCTATATTTCTTTTTAAATTCTTTTTTTACTGTAGTCTTTCTTTTTTTTACGGGTTCTCTTTGTTTTACTTCTTTTATTGGCTCTTTATCTTCTTTTTCTTCTACAATTTTTTCTTCCTCTTTTGCCATAAAATTCTCCTTGTATATTGGGGGCAAATTGATGCCCCCAATTTTAATTTATTTTTTTAGGCTGTCACTGTTACAACAGCAGAAGTATCAATTGTTGAAGCTGATGTTGCGTAAACATCAATTGTGGATGAACCAGCAGCAATACCTGTTACAGTGCCAGTATTTGCCCCAACTGTTGCGCTACCGGAATCTGTGCTTGAAAATGTCAACTCTGAATTTGGAACCTTAAATGAGTTACCAGCATCAGGAATAGCATAAACAACTAATGTAGTTGTATTATCAACCGCAAGAGTAAAATCTCCACCAGAAATACTTAAGTCATAAACACCATCATACCAGTTACTATTGTCAATAACTTCCACAATCTTAGCATAATATTCGTCTGTACTGCATGCTTCGCCAGCAGACGCACTAGGTGTATACGCAAGAGCCGTACCAGTCAAAGGCGTTGAAGCAACACCGTCAGCGGTCATTGAAATCGAGAAAGCACCAGATAACACTACTTTTGGCGCAATAACCTGTACCATACCAATTTTGTTTGTGGTTACATCCGATGAATTTAATTGTGTTTCAAGAACCAATTTTACAACACTTGGTAACATATTTGCTTTAATTGTAATTTCTTTACCTTCACTTGTGTTTGCAGTATAATAACGTACACAATATTCTCCGGAAAGGTCTCCGTCAGTTTCTCCAACAATACCACTAAAATCATTTCCGCTAAATACAATTCTTTGACTTCTATCGCTTGAATCGGTTGCCCAACCATAAATAGCGGTTTCTGTACCATAAGCCAGTGGCGTTGAAGCTACGGTTCCAGAACCAGAAGCAGAAACAGTTACGGTTTCCTCTTTGTAATAATCACCCAATTCGTAATCACTACCAATTGTTTCTCCGAGCATGAATAAATTCCATTGTGATTCTGTAATAGTAAATGTCATTTCTCCGGTATGATAATAAATATATTGAAGCTGATTACCTTTTCCGCCTCTTACAGGCGAAGAACCAAGAGAAACCTCAATTGAACTGTCTAATAGTGTTTTTCCTGTAAATAGTATTTCGTCATTGTTGTCGTATGCGTAAACATCAGCAACACTTGTTAAAAACTTTTTAGTCATAATATAATCCTCCTAATTTTCTAGCGATGCTTTTATTTTGCATCTTCTAATGATAGTTTTCTTCTGAATTCCTCCAAACCCAGAGAAACATCTTTGTATTTGTCTTTTTTCTCTAAACCGGATAACCAAGATTTGATAACCGATTTATCTTTAAATTCAACCATGCCAGACATGGATGCAGACATAAATATTTTATAATGCATGTAATGGTCAAATCTCCTAACGCTTTTTATAAATTTTCTAATGCTCATCTCATAAATGTATTCCAATTTCCACCCCGTTACAACAGATAGGGATATAATATAATCCTCTAATGTTGCTGGATTTTCATCGCTTTTATTTTTGTAAGACAAAGCGTTTTCTAAAGAATCTCTTACGTCTTTAGAAATATTTTCGTCTGGCAAATCAACGAGATTTTGCATACAGATTATTCTTTTTATATTTTTATAATCTGAATCATAATATTTTTTGTTATTTATTAAAAAATATGGATTGTGTAAATCTTTATAAAGGTAAAATCTAACTATGCTTTTTTGTGGATTTTCAAAAGAATCATTATCTCTTAAACATAAAGATAAAATTCTATCGAAAAAATAAATATAAGGTTTTTCTGATTTTTCCTTTTGAGTAATATAATGTAAATATTCTAATTCTTTCATTGAAATTACTTTAGCGTCTGGTATGCTATTTTTATCTGTTAAAAAACAATCAGCATATCCATAAAAGGCATAATAATCTCTCAATCTAACGGGATATATATTTAAATCCCTGTAAATTATTGGTTCATCAAAAGTTAGATTGTTAATATTTAAATTAGTCATTACTATCCTTTCTTGCCATTTTTGTTGTAAATATTATTTGTTTACCACCAAAAGGAATTTGTCCAACCTCAAAAAGTCTCGAACTTGTATCTTGAGCGTTATTAAACGTCAAAAGACCAAGACCGCCAACATCAGCACCGTTAAATGTGGCTAATAATTCTTCTGTAATTGTGTCAATTCTTGTTTGATAATTTGACATGTGGTTTATTTTATAATGAGAATATATTTGCATTGTTATTTCTGCCATACCAAGAGTTCTATTGTAACCACGAGCATAATATGGAAAAATTCTAATAACGGTTGTTTCTGTAACAAAAACATCTGGTTGTTTATCATCCATAAAAACGTTATATTGGGAAGCATCTTCTTGCCCCGCATAAACTAATTCTGCTTTTTCGGCTCTTGTTAAATTTTCTTCATTCCAAGCGTCTGGTCCAGAATATTTTAAGAGCTTCCAAACCAACTCGTCATTATCAATAAGATATTTTATACAATTATATGAAAATTTTGCAAATCCCGGAAAATTATTATACGCTTTTTCTCCGATATTAGGTGTAATTATAGTCATATTACCACGCTCCCTTTAAGAAGATATCAAAATCTTTTGAGACATCCCCGTTATCACAGGTAATTGTAAGATGAGAAGTATTATTTCTCAAAGAATTTTCTATAGAGAAAGTATTGTCATCTATCTGTGTAAACGTATAACTTGTTATTGGGATATCATTGTTTTCACAAGTTATTGTGAATGTATCTGCTTGTTGTACACCGTTTTCATATAAATAAACCGTATATTCTTGAGTTAGTCCTTCTAATATATAATTTGTTGTAGGACTTATAACAATGTCGTTTATTGTCTCTGGCGTATCCGTAACCGTCACAGCGCACGTGTCGTTTGTTGAATTATCTTCCACATTTGCCACAATTATACATGCGCCGTTTTTTATTAATGTAATCAAACCAGAAGAACTCACCGTTGCTATACTAGGATTCGTTGTAGTCCATGTTGTATCTCTTGTTACTGTGTCTCCGTTATATGTAATTGTTGTACTTAATTGATATGTATCTCCCGCTGTGCCTTGTATTTCTGATTTATTTATTTCTATAACATATATGTTTGTATTTTCGTTAGCATAGCCGTTTACAATATCGTCTAATTCTCGATTTACAAAATCCGCAATTAAATCTAAAATAATTATTTTTACAGAATCTTTATCATATGTTTTTTCTGATGTGAAATCATTAACACCAGTACCAATAACTCTGTAACATGTCCAATGATTTTCATTTCCAAACAAAAACCTTTGATTTTCACTGATAAGATTTGTTCTTTCGTTGAATTGACAAAATATGTGCAAAAAACCACCGGGTGTTAAAAAAGCCGAACCCTGAGTAGAATAGTTTCTTGGCTCTTTTACCAATCTTTCAATAGAACAAGGTTCTTCGTAATAAGCCCCAGAATCCTCATCAATCCACCGAAGAGTATTATTACATCTTCTTATTGTACATGTTCCCGTTAAGTTTTTTCTATACTCTGTATTTGTTGTTATCCATATATTGTTATCGAATCTGTAAAGTTTTCCAACCTCGATGTTGTAATCTATTTCTTTAAAAAAGAGTGTTTTAAAGTCATCTCCTAATTTAACACCGGTTTCAGCATTAATAGTGTGAGAAATTCTAACGTCTATATATTGATATTCTTGAGAACCCAAATATGTTTCTTCTTCAATTGAATACCAGTTTGAGGCATTATAAAATTGTTCATTCAATGTTTCTTGAAAGAGTCTGCGGTAATTGTCTTTTGGATATTTACCTTTTTGAGCAGAAGCCTTTATTGAAAGGGGGATATATTTATATTTATACATGATTAATCCCCCTCAAAACTTTGGTTTGCCCAATCATCCCATTCCACATTTCCGTAATCATAATTTTGTAACATTTGTGAACATTTCTCTTTTACAATATTTAGATAAGTTGTTTTCTCTCGCAAGTTTTGTGCTTCCGAAGCTATTTTGAAATCTCTGTCCGTTATATGCAAATTCATTTGAGTTACATCGTTTACCAATTTTTGTAACCAGTATTTCATCATTAGCGTAGAAAGTATTACTTTGTTTTGAGCCGTAAGTGTTATACAAAATTCTTTGGCATATTCATCGTAGGCTAAACTTTGATCGCATTGAGAAAAATCATTGATTGAAAATATCAACCACGCTTCTAAATATGTATCAAAATCATCTTCTGAGGTTTCGAATAAATCTGTAAGACGATAATCTGTTATTTGTTGCATAAAGAGGTCATAAACCTCTCTCAAAGAAGTTCCCATAAGACCTCCTATAATTTATTTATTAGTCGTTTTTTAGTATTTCTTCAAATCTTTTTATATCTTCTACTCTTGATTTGATATCAATTCCAGATGAACGAGAAATTTTATCAATAATATTTAGGTTTACTGAGTCGGAGTCTTCTTTAATTTTTTGAGTAATAAGTTCGATGATAATTCTTTGTTGTCTTGGTTGTGCTGACTCAAAAATATCAACGCATTCTTCGTCTTTTGTTTCAAGTATTTTTTCTATTTTAGATTTATCTAATATATTCTTATATTCATCTTTTAACCCAAGCATTTCAACGGCAGATTTATTCATAATATAAAAATAACCGCTTTTTGTAAAACTGGGGTGAACATCTATAATATCAATTAAATCCCTGAACAAAATATTTTTTATCTCTCCAAATTCAGTAAATTTTTTATGTTTTCCTTCGCCTTTTTCTCTTGTTGAAAGAGTTAATGTATATGGAAGAAGACTCATAACCTTAATATAATCGTCTTGTGCAATTTCTTCGCTTTTAGTATTATCTGCTTTTTCTTCTAAAAACTTTTCCATTTGCAAAAGCTTTTGTTTTAATTGTTCTAATTCAGATAACTCATCTGTTTTGTTATTTGTAGTGCTTTTTGTAGTCATTTTTCTCCCAAAAATATTTTGGAGGGGTACAAATAGTATCCCTCCACTATTTTTATTAAATTGTCATTGTCCCAGCGACAGCGTTTGTTGCAACACCAGTACCCCAACTCTTGAACATGGTTGAAGTTTGAACTAAATTGGCGTTTTGATAAACATCATCGGTATGTGATAGAGTTGAACCCTCTAATACAACTTTGATGATTTTGTCTGCCGAAGGTGTAATAAACCAAATACGATCATCGTCAAGTTTTAAGCCAAATGGGTCTGTCCAGTCGGCAACTTGAGGCAGAACCATAAGGTCTGTTCCCAAGAAGTTTCGAATATAACCAAGTTTTACGTATTCGCTTTGTAAATCGTATCGGTAGTTTGCATCACTAGGCATAACATTTCCTAGTGCAACTAATGTGCCTACAGCAACAGGACGGTTTCCACCGTTCCATGTTTGTACAGCCTGTGATAGTCGCAAGAATTCACTTTGTGAATATCCGGCGGTTTTTAAGCCAGTGTTAGCTGTATCGTCGAGTGCGTCCATAGCTGTTTTGAATGCATCATAAACATCGTATGAAAGTTGTGTTTCGAATGAACGAACCATCTTTGATACTAATGGTGCTAAAGATTCTTTACCAGCAAGAACTTTCATTAAAGAAACAAACACAGTTAATTCTCGGGGTTCTGGTAAAATGGTAACTTGACCCTTAAATTGTTTGTGTAGTTCTGTGGTTCTCTTTGAGCGTCCGGCTTTGGATACAACAAAAATATCACGTGGTTCTACATCAAAAGCTGTGCTATCGCCCCATCCAATTGTTCGGACATCTGAGAACATTCCCACTGAGTCAATAATAGCATCAGGAAGAACCATATCAATCATTGCCGAAACAACCGCAAATGTAGCCCATTTTAACATGGGATGTGTCGCCCATGTTTCAATTGGAAAATCATCAAAGTTTTGAATTCCGGCTACTCGCATGATTTCTCGTCGTAAAGTGGCGTTCATTTTTTCTTCTTTTTCAGAAAAAGAAATAGGAACCAAGGTGTCTCCGTGTTTCTTATCTTTAAAATATTCTTTAAATTCAATATTTGTTTTACCCTGTGTTGATCGCCAATGATTGTAATAATCAACAAATTGTGTATAAGGTTTTANGTGACTTTCTCCGCCCGCAAACTTAATTACCTGATTAGGGATTTTTATAGTCATAACGTATACCTCCTGTTTTATTTTTTTATGTTTTTTAGATTTGAATACATTCGAGTTGATATGCTGTCACACGNTGGGTGTCAATTGANCCNTCGGCTAGAGAAATATATGTTGTACTATGATATTTGAAATCTAATCCGGAAGTGGCTTCTGCGCTTTCCCATTGCAATTTAAAAGAATCTGCTTGTGGGGCAGCGTATGTGTGTGAGCTAAACTCATTTGAAAATGCATCCGCAGTTAAAGTAATAATGTCGCCAACCTGTGGTTTAAACGCACTAAAAACTTTACTTGCTTGATTATAGAAATTTCGTGGGTCTGGGTCTAATCCACTATATTTTGAATCCGTTAAAACTACTTCATCCCCAGAATAAGCCATCCAACAATTTGTTGGTGAACCGGCAGTGGGTTGTTTAATTTCCCATACTTCTGTTAAACTACCAGAAGTAATTTTATCATCAATAACGAAAACGTCTCCATTGTCAATGGTGGATGCGCTTGTACCGTAGTCTATAACATGTCGATTCAAAGAATCGATATTCATAGCCATAATTGCATTTGGAACCAATACTCCGTGAGTCATAATTTTTACCTCCTAATATTTGTTTGTTTTTAATTTTTTTCGTCAGCCCAAAGGTCGAATCCGTCATTATATTCTTCCTCTTCATCGTTTTCTTCGCTGTGGGGCATTCCGACTTTAGTAACATTTTTATCGCTACGAATAGCGAAATCAAATGACTTTGCCTTACATTCAGTTTTCCATTCGTCTATATTTTCAATAGAATAGTTTTCTGCTTCCCTTAATCATTTCTTCTTTTGCTTCTTCGGGAACAATAACTTTCTTTTCTATTTCTTCAATAGTTGCCATAACTTCAATCTCTTTGTTTTTGGCTTCTACTTTGCTCTTAAATTCTTTGAGCTTTTCATTTTCTTCCATATAAACTTTATTTTTCTTCGCCATTTCTTTAATAGCTTTTGCCATCTTTTTCATTTTAGCAAACATACCACTCATTAGAATTTGAGGACTGGCATATTCTTTCTTTTCAAGTTCTTTCTTAGCCATTTTGATTTCTTCTTCTTCTTCGTCCTCAGCAAAAAGGGAACTCATTTCTTCCATGTTGAAACTATCGGGATATTCAAAAGGCATTTTCTTATCTTTTTCTTCTTTATTTTCCTTANCNTTTTCTTCCTTTTCTTTTGGAGTTTCTTTTTCTGGCTTTTCTTCTTTTGNAAGTTTTTCTTCAAACTCTTCCTTGTCTTTTTCTAAATCTTCATTTNTTTTGTTCATAGATATCTCCTTTTTATTATTTCCTAATTCTTCAGAATCGTNTTCTGACATTTTTTTATTTTTTCTAATCCATTTCCCGTCAACAACCTTATGTGTTTTCTTAAAATTAGAAATTGCAATTGCCCATCCGTTTTTATTCTTATCAACTCCAATTGAGTCTGCTTGTCTGGCTATCTCATTGGCTTGTCCAACTGATACGGGAGGACTTATGCCTTTTAACGCCGGATTTATATCTCCCTTCTTTTTATAAGGGAAAGTTACTATCGTTTCATCTTCACCGTCAATGGTTATTTCTTCAATAAACTCTTTTGAAAGTTTAATTTTGGAGGAAATTTCTTCTTCAAGAGCTTTTTTGTATTCTTCTTTTTCTTTCTCAAATGAAACAACGGTGGCTAAAGCGTTTGGAATAGCGGGTCTTACATAACTACCCAAAATTGTTATTCCTTCAAAACGATAATCAACTAATTCAACTAATCCATTGTCCATGGGCTTAATTGCGTAAACGCTTATTTCAACACTAACAGGTTTTTTTCCACCATCACGCTTGAAAATATCAAGCAGTGGACCAGTATATCTTTTCCATACATAAGCGTTTGTAGATAACATTGTTCTACCGTCTGAAAGCTTTTTTGCTTTAATGGTCGATTTTTCTGGCACAAAACCACATGGAACTTCTTCATCGTCGTGAGTATATACATCGTCTAATACTTCGTCATATTTCCAAACAAGTGGACATTTTTTAATTGTGTCTGCTGTTCTTATTAGCGTATCTTCTGAAACCCATGTATCGTGAAGATTTTTTCCAGAAGCAAAAAAATCTAAAGATAAAACGGCAAAATTAGAATTAGGATTTTCTTCAATCATTTCCACATTTTCAATCGAAAAACTATATTTTTTTATATTCAAATTTTATACCTCCTTTCTGTGAAATTTTCCTGTTAGTTTTTATTAAAAAAAGCCAAAACTTTCAACATAATTGGCATTTCTTTTAAACATTTTTTTAACTTATCGTTGTTTATAAAATACCATATTCGTTTGTTTTTACTATATCCCAAAACGGGAAGTTCACACTTAAAAACAAGATATCTCATAATTTTTTCATTACAACTATATAAATTTTTTAGAATTTCCGGGTTTGTTATCATTTTATTATACCGCCTCTTCCTACATTAGATGCTGTTTCTCTCGTTTTTGCTCCTTCTTCCCCCAAATCTTTAAGTTCTTTTTGGGGTCTTCCCGGACTGTCTTTTTTGTTGTTCTCTTTGTCTTCTTTGGGTGCTTGTGGTTGTTGATTGCCAATCATTGGTTGAGGCATAAATTCTTGCATTTGTCTTTGGCTTTCAACGGCAGGTGGTGTTAGCATTTCTATAAATTTTTGTGAAGAAGCCAATTTCATATGCATCATAAAATGATGTGGTTTCATGCCGTAAGCAGCGGCGATTTTTTGAGGAAGAACAATGCCTTTATCGAAAAGTGTCATTACTTGATTTATTCTTGTTTGTCGGTTTGTTGAAAAATCCGTACCTTCAAAAGAGAAAAAATAATTATAACGAGTTTTCTTTATCTCTTTAACAATATAATTCATATAATCTTCGAATTGTTCATAAAGAGATTTCATCATTTGTTCATCAACATCCAAACTAAGCTGTGTTTCAATTGCATTTGGTTTTATGCTACTGCTGAAAATAAGATTTGTATTTATACCACTTGAAGCTAATGCTGTTCTCAAGTATTTATCATAAAGATCGTTATCCCCCTCAAATTCAATTCCTTTAATATCATTCAAAGGTAAAGAACCAACTTTTACAGAATCCGATAAAGCACTTTTTACTAAATACATAAATTTCCCTAAAATTTTCGGACTGATTGCAAGACTATCTCTAACTGTTGCTTTTATTTCCTTATTTAGAAAAGGAACTTCACCCATAACCAATTTATTTGCTGAAGCCATGTTTATATTTTTTTGCAGATTACGCATAAGACCTTGTAAAATTAAATCGTTAAACAAGGGACTAAAATAGGGAAGTCTTGTTGTTAATTCTGGTGAAAGTTTAAAACATACACCGATAGTTATCGGAATATCAACCCAATTAGACCAACTTGATTTTCCACGCAGTTCTGCCGAAATACTTGGTTTATAAGTATTATTTCCTCTTTTTTTATTTAATTCGTTTTTCTTTTCTTTAAAAAAGGATGGATACATTTCTATATCAACACCGGTTTTATCAAACCAACTCATATCAAAACTGAATAGAAAACCTTTTGACCATCTTCCTGTTATTTTACAATGTTCTGGTGGTAATTCTTGTAAAACATAGCTATTACCCAGGTCTCTAAATATACCAAAATAAGCTTCATTTCTCAACATTTCTCTAGTTGCAATTTTGAATTCTTTTCTATAATCAAAGCCATCCAGAAATTTCTCTACTTTTCTGGCATCTTCTTCAAATCTAGGTTTCCCGTATTCTTCCTCTCTTGCGTCATTTACATAAGTAATGTCAAAGGAAAGCATGTTTGATAAATAGGTTATTAGCCTTTTATAAACCATAGAATTTAATTCAAAATCTTGTGAATATTCTCGAAGTTCTTTTTCGTGTTCTTTCGGATTTTGTAATGCTTTTTCAAGAGAACTTGCTGTTGGTGCTCTGGGGTTGAGATTTAATTGCTTCATTCTAGCATTTATCATACTAGGAGAAAGATAACTCATTCCCGTTAGTTCTCTAGCAAAAGAAATTACATCCCATACTTCTTGTTCTGTAAGAAGAACTTCCTCTTCTTTTTTTTCATTTTCTTCTGTTTTATCTGTCATCCATATTCCTCCTTTTTAGTAAACCAATGTTACTCCGAATAAAGCATCCTCATTATCCTTAGAGCTATATGCTTCTCCCAAAAGTTCTGCGTCTAAAAGAGATACATAATAATTTAAATAACTGCAAGCAGTATACCTATCTTTTCTAGCACCTTCTGGTTCTACAAGTTTTATTAAACCAGCTGCTCCAGTTGTTGCCATTTCCAAAGATATACATTCATTTACTAATAGACTTGTTTGCATGTGTGATTGTAACAAATAAGCTCTTTTTTCTAAATCATATTGATCTAAAATATCTTTGTTTCCGGAACGAATAAGAAATTCTTCTTCGGTATTATCGTCTACTAAAAATGATACTAATTTGCTTTTCAGTCTTTCTCTAAATTTAACAGCGATATTGGAATTCAACGTTGCTGTGGCGTGAATTGGGAACACACACGGTTTTGCTTCTTTGGCTAAAGTTCTATTTGTTAAATCTTCAAATTGTTTATCTTCGACGTATTCAGAATTCATAACGGTATAACCCTCATATTCGAGATTTCTTATTTCGTCTTTTGTCACAGAAGATAGGGCATCAAAAACAGAGATACCGGCATTTGCGATATCCAGAACCAAAATATCTGCTTTGAATTCTTCAAATATTTGTTTTATTCTTAATGCTTGTATATTTGTATTTTTGCCATTATGTGATTCCAAATAAACAAATTCTGTTTTCCAACCCTTTACTGTTGGCAAAAGTCTAGCACAAACAATAATTGTATTATCGTTTGTTGAACCAGCCCTCATAGCCACATCAACGCCTATTATTCTTTTTTCACCACTGATTTTTGGTATATTATAAATGTTTTCTTCTTTAGCAAGAAAAATCTCATCTGTAATTGGTCGCCAACTTCGTTTTATATCTCTATTAAATAATTTTAATTTGAAAAAAGATAAAGCAGAAGAGCCATATGGAATATTTCCATATTCCATAATAAAAGTTATTGGATCAATTTTATCTCTTTCTCTATTTATTTGTTTTGCTGTTTTAATATTGTGTTTAATTGAAATTTGATAATCTAAAAATATTACCATGACATCGGGATCATTGTTTGCCATTTTCTTTATAAACATTTTTATTTCAGGATACCATTCGTATGATTTATAATGAGCACTACTAATAATTATTTCTTGTGGTTCTTCCCGCAATTCTTTTATATTGCTATATTTCGTTTTGTTCATATATGGGGGAGTACGACTGACCAAGAAAGGACGAATAATAGCATCAATTATTTCATTTGGGATAAGTCGTCTTTCTTCTAAAATTGTAATATTACTACGATGACCTCTTCCCGCTTCGCCAGAAACAACAACATTTATCTTGGAACCATTTTTGAAATTTATAGCCCATTTATTTTGATTAGTAACAATTCTCGATATTTCTCTGTTTATATTGGGATGTTTGTAGGCTAATGTTTTACATTTTTCAGATATAATAAGTCCGGCTTGTGCTTTTGTAGATGAAGCTATAGCAATTGTAGTGCCCGGATAAAGAATAGAGCGAGCAATAGAATATATACCAATCAACCAAGATTTAGCACTCGCTCTTGAGGCAATTGATATAAATTCAGTACATCTTGGCATTAGATTTACCCAAAATCTCTGATAAGGATATAGATGTACCCCTAAATAATGTTCTATAAAAAAAGAAGGGTTATTTCTATAAAAAGTGGTCCAAGACTTGATTCTATTTATTCTTTGTCTTTCCATTCTGTCTGCGGTAAGCATTTGAGTGGGTTCATTTTGTTTAGAGTAAGCCTTCATGTTTTTAAGAAATGGTTTAGTTTGCGTCGTTGTTGTCATTTATTGTATTACCTTCTTTATCATCTAAATCTGTAAATTCAACTTTTTCATCGTATTCGGCAATAAAAGCGTCTTCGTCTGTTATATCTTCTTCGATATGAAAGTCTTTGCTCATGGTTATAAAATTTTTCATTGGTCTTACAAAATAATTTTCAAAATAACGTTCAACGTTTCCAACATCTCTATACATGTCCCCTCGTGGGTCTGTTTT
>JGI24025J20009_10001843_pt1 | contig 15668 bp, 16 predicted proteins | sample Cruoilmetagenom3_FD_20009 | JGI IMG/M metagenome (IMG submission 20009)
AAAAAGAAATATTATTCTTTGATTATTTCAGTTTTTGTTTTATGTGTTTTTTTAATATTTTTAATTATTACTGTTTTTATTAACGCAGATAAACTTTCTCAAAATCCTTTATTGTATTGTGCAGATTATATTGGAGAAGATACTTTTTGTCAATGTTATAATTCTGAAAATGAATATTATTCATTTACAAATGACAAAGTAATGTATTCTAATACACCGATTTTTGCTATACATTGATGCTTTATTTTTGTATAAATAGGGGGGTTTTTGTCTTAAATATGCCTTTCGAGTTCAGTAATTTTCTCAACTCGTTTAAGCATTTTCTTTAAATCTGGATGTAGATATAATTCTGTTGTGGCTATGCTTGAATGACCTAAATATTGTTTAATGTCATAAACATTAATTCCTTTTTCATATAATCTTGTTGCTCTTGTGTGTCTTATTAAATGAGGAAATATTTTTCGGTTTAACAATGCTTTACTAACAATATAATAATATCTGTTTAATGTTTCTGGTGTCTTTCCTGCAAATTCTCTGAACACTAATTCGTCTGGATGAATTTCTGTATCAATTAAAATTGAATAACTTAAATATAAATTTTTTAAATTAGCAATAATTTCTTTTGGAATTAAGATTTCTCTTTCACGATAACCTTTGCCTATCACTTTTAATTTGCAAGATTTTGCATCGAGGTCTTTCCAGTTTTCAAAATTAAAATCAGACCAGCGAATATTCAAAACTTCTTGTTTCCTTAATGCACCATAATATATTAAGTCAAACATAATTCCCAAGTCATATCTGTAAGCATATAAACCAACACGCATTGCTTTTAATTCTGCATAAGAAAGTATGTTTGGGTAAGTGTGTTTTCTTCTTCCAGATATCATAGGTAAGTTAACAGGTATATCTCTGAACTCAAAATAGTTTTTTAAAAAAGCACGACGGACATTACTTACTGATTTGGATAAAAAAATTAGTGAATACTTTTTTGGGTTTCTTTGGAATCTATTTACATCAAATAGGGCGTAGTGCATTAAATAAGTCTTAATAGTTTGATAAGATAGTTGTTTAATATTTAAATAATCAATAAAATATTCTATCTCTTTTTTTTTCTGTCGGCTGGTAGGGTGCTTTTGATGATAGCGAACCATTTTTTACTTTTTCTATTAGGGTTTTTACCACCAAATCTTTAAAAATATTTCGTTAGATAACATAGATTATCTAACGCATTTTTTAGGTAATCGCATTACGGAGGCGCTGTTTTGCTCAACAAAAATCCTTAATCTATATGCTCTACCCTACAGGTTGGAAATCTACAAATAGACTATTAATAGTCTACAAATAGCCTACATTTCGGAATCATGGAAAATAAAAAATATTTATAAAGAAAGGATAGTATATATAAAAATCAAAGGGACGGAATAATATTATGAAATCAAAGCACCAGAACAAGAATGTTTCTGATGAATATGATATGTGGAATATTTCAAAGTATTTTACTATCGAAAAAATACTGAAATATATGGTTTTCTTTGACCAATATGAAACCATTGCACGATTTGGGACACAATCTATTAATGAACAAATACCTCAAAAATTAATTCCTTACAAACGAAAAGAGGCACTCGAAAGATGTATTAATTCTTTATATTTTTTAATTTCTAATGGAACTTATGCTTTATCTAAAAATAGATTTGATTATTATTTAGAAAAAGTAACTTTTTTACAAAACAATTTGGATAAAACCTATACCGAAACATATGATAACATCAAAAAAGAACATACTATTAAATTTGATATTAAAAAGTTAAATTTGGTTCTTTCAAAGGCACGGCGAATATATGAACATGTAATTATTGAATTAAAATTTGCTGGAATATTAGCAAGAAAACTGGAGGGTTTTGATATGAATGAAATATTAAATGATTTCATTGAAAAGGCATAATGAAAAGAGCAATTAGTCTTACAAATTTATGTAAAATTCTTACTAAAAAAATCGAAAAGGATTATGATATTATTATTGTAATTGATGGAGTTACAGGAATTGGAAAATCAACTCTTGCTTTACATCTTGCGAGAAGAACTTCACACTCTCCATTTAAACTTTCAAGAGATTTAGTTTATTCACAAGAAGATTTTATTAAACAAATGAAGACACAATATAAAGGAAAAATTATTTCTGATGAAATGATTAATGTTGGTTTTTCAAGAGATTGGTATAATAAAAAACAGAAAGACATTATTAAATTATTAAATATGAATCGTGACCATAATAATTTAATTATTTTATGTGTGCCAAATTTTGCAGATTTGGATAAAAAAATAATGAATATGTGCCGAATGCGTTTAACCGTTATACAGAGAGGACTTGCTGTAATTCAAATAAAAAATCAATCAATTTATTCAACTGACAAATGGGAAATACTGGTCAATTCTCGAATTGAAAGAGAAATTATGTTTAAGAGAAAAAAATTTACTAAAATGGATTTTACTAAATTAACAACTTTTGCAGGTTTTCTTTTTTTTAAACCTTTGACAGAACTACAAGAAATGAGATATAGGAAAATCAAAAATTTAAAAAGAGAAGCATTATTTGCCTCTGTTGAAAACAAAGCATTACAAAAATCTAAAACACCAGATATGAGAATTGAAGAAGCATTATTAAATGGTGAAATAAGAAACAAAGAAGATATGACTCGAATTTGTGGAATATTGGGTGGACGATACGATTATATTTATGATAAAATAAGAAATCGTTGGAGAAAAGAATATGAAATTGAAGAATCGCCAAAAGATTTTTTTATGGAACGAATAATTAAAAAAGAAAGAGAAAATATGGAACGAAAAAAGAAAAGTTTGGCTGGAATGTTTGAAGTTGATTATGCAAAAGAAGTTGCGAGAAATAAACGAATCAAACAAAAACAAAAACAAAAAGAATAATCTTTGTTTACATTGTTTACATATATATTTTTTAGTATGAAACTTTTTAAATAAGATTATTGTAATAAAAAAATTAATGGCTCGTTTATCCCAACAATTAATAGAACAACAATTTGTAAATGAACATTTATCTCGAACAGAAAGACGCATTGCTGGAATTGAATCTGAAGAAAAAAGACAGCAATATAATGCTGAAAAACAAAAAGTTTCTGATATGAGTTATAATGAATATATTTCTCATTATAAAAGTATTCCATCATGGTTAAAAGAATATTTTCCATCACCTTCTGAATTAAACACACAGCGACAAAAACAAATACAAGAAAATATAACTTATATTGAAGGACAACGAAAATGGGCAGAAGAATCGCAAAAAAAATGGGAACGAAAAGAACGAAAAGCAAAAGACAGACACCCAGAAGATAAAGAATATATTGAACGAACAAATATAATGCAGAATTATTATCAGGGTTTGAAAAATAAATTCGGAAGTGCAAAAGCAACAGAGTTATTAAATAAAGGATATACTGCAAGAAGTATTTATCATTATTTTGCAGACAGAGAAGATTATGATAAGCAAAAAAAATTAGGACAATTAGAAAAGGGATATAAATATGAATTTGGAAAATTAGTTTCTTTAAAACCAGAAATAATTACACCAAGTTATGATATAACTAAACCAGCAAGATTAATAACCATTGCACCAATGGATGATTCTGGAAAGCAAACGCAATTTATTCGACAATTAGATACTAATAAATATGAAACATATAAATTAGATTCTCCAATTACACCAAAATTAAAAAAAGGTGAACAAATTCAAAAAATTACACCAATAAAAACAGATGAAGGTATTTCTTTTGAAACTACAATTAAAGATACAACAAAAGCATGGGCTATTTCTACAAAAACATTAACTGGTGAAAAATCTACTGGTAAAAAATATTTGTATAAAGTTCCTGAAGTATATGGTTCTGCTGGTGTTGTAGATTTTTTAAGAAAAAATCAAAAACCATTTTTTTATACAAAGACAGGTGAAGCAAAATTTATTGAAGGCGAAACCTCAGAAGAACAGAGAAAATTTGCTGAAGAAAATATACCTATTGGTGCTTTTAAAAATATAAAATTAGGTGAATTAAAAAAAGAATCACCTGTCGAATATGCGAAAATGTTGGATATTTATGGCATTACTTCTGGTTGGGATTATGCTGAAAAGGAAATGATAAAACGAGCAACGCCATCAGATATTGGAAAATTATCTCCAGAAGTTCAAAAAATGTTAAATGCTGAAATTAAAACATTAACAACAAAAGGATTAATTTCTGTTCAACAGGATAAAGAATTCAGTTCTGAATTACCTGCATCTATATTTACAAAAATACCACTTATTCCACAAATAGTAAAACCCTTTGCAACAAAAGGGATTACTGCAATCGAACGAGAATCATTTTTAAAAGAAAGTCAATCAAAAGGGAAAACAAAAAGTGAGGCATGGATGACTTATTTAGATATGGTTTCTTTAAAAACAATAGAAGATTTTGGAGAAATGATACCTTCTTTATCAAAACCAGCATCTAAAACTGTTACAAAAGATATTAGAAATTTACTTGTTGGAATTTCAACTCCAATTTATAAATTTAAGACAGGTAAAGATTGGAAAACATCATTTAATGTTTCAAAAAATGTAACTTATTCTGCATTTAATCCAGCAATCGCTGGAATTGATAAAAGATATGAAAAAATAGCTATGCCTATTAGAAAAAAATATAGAATAGGAGTAAAAAGGATTGCGTATCCAGAATTATCTGAGTCACAATTTAAAAAATATTACACTTCACCTACTGTTCAAATTGGTTCGGCAGGACTTGGTGCAGGGATTACTTTGTTTTATGGAACAAAATTAGCATATTCTGGAGTAAAAAGTTTAGCAAAATATTCAACTAAATATGGTGTAAAAGGATTCAAACCAAAAGTTTTGTTAGCAAAAAAAACACCAGTAATGATTGCAGAAAAAAAGATTTCACCAACAATTTTTAAAGCAGATACTCAAGCAATGATTTATAAAACACATCCTTTAATTAAAGCACAAAAAATAGATATAAATAAAGTAATTTCTTATGAAATTATGCCACGAACTTTACCAGCATATTCTACATTAAGTCAAGCAAGTATGATTTCTGAACCAATGGCTTATGAACAAACGTGGCGATTATTTAATGTTAAAACAGCAAAACCAAAAATAATTACAAAATTAGCAACAAAACAATCAAAGATAAATATAAAAAGTGGTTTTGGTTTAGGCGAATTAGAATATGCACAACAAGTTCCTTATTATAGTTTTGGAAAAATAAAATGGAAAAAAGTTACAGGCACAGAATATTCTTTTATAAAACCAACGACAGCGTCTAAATTAAAACAGAAAGTTTCAGTAGATTATAATATACCTAAATTTGAAACAGATGTGGATTTGATTACAGATTTTTATACACAAAAAGTGTTGAAATCTATTGGCACAAAAGGAATTAAAAAATATAAATTTACTCTACCATCTGGAACAGAAACAGAAATATTTTCAATAACAAAACAACAAGCAAAAACATTAAAAACATTAAAAGATATGCAAAATTTTGAAAAACAATTAATTAAATCAGGAACTAAAACAACTAAAGATATTTTTTCTTCTTCAGTATATTCAAAATATAAAATATCAGAACCAAAACGCCATATTCTTGAATCAAAATTTGGGAAAAAAACATATTCATTTTACGAAGTAAAAGGAAAATCAGCAGATATATATTCACAATATACGGAAATTTTTGGAAAAGAATATGGATTAGAAATAGTTAAAACACCAAAAGAATTAAAAATAGATTTTTCTAAATCAATAAAATCAATAGATATATATGGCAAACCTTCAATTTCTGGCGTAGGAATTGAAGGAGATATTATTTTTGTAAAATCAAAAGCATTTGTGCCAAAAACAAAACAAATTAATTTACCAAAAATAAATAATATTTTGAAAGATATTAAAAAATCAACAGCAAAATTAAGTGATATTAAAATAAAAGCAAAACCAATAAAAGCAACATTTAAGAAATCTATTGTATCAGATAGAGAAATACTTAATAAAATAATAAAAGACAATAAATATAAATGTGATTCTGCTATAAGTCAATTTCAATTAACAATGCCTCCAAAATCAAAACAAATATTTGAATTTCCAGAAAGTTTAGATATTCAATCAACAATTAAACAATTTAGAAGTAAAGAATTTTTACAAGATGTAGGGCAATCATTACTTAATAAACAAATCAAAATTAAACCTATTTCTATTGGAGNTATTACAAAAATNACACCTATTTCAAAATTAGCACCTATTATAATTTTTAAACCAGAAACTAAAATTAATATAAAACCATTAATAAATACAAAANCATTAGTTGATGATTTACTNAAACAAGATATTAAAAATGTAATTAAACAAATGCAAAAAATTGGAATAGGATTAAAACCAAAAACTNAACTTAAAACTAAAACTAAAACTAAAACTAAAACATTATTAAAAACACCAACAACAAGTATAACTACAACACAATTATTAAGAATTCCGAATATAATTCCACCCAAAATACCAATAATTCCTAAACCTGATTTTAAATTAAAAAAACCAAAACCAAAAAGAAAAACTAAAAAGAAAAAATTAAACTTTAAACAATTATTAGCATATTCTCCAACAGTTTCAGGAATAATCGCAAGACCAAAACCAATTAAAATTAAAAAAGTAAATGTTCCGAAATTGTTGCGTAAAATTCAAACAGGAATTGAATTAAGATTGCCTGTTAAGGTTGTTAAATAAAATGGAAGTTCCAGAAGATATATATAATAAATATAAGAAATTAGGTTATAATAAAGAACAAATACATGAAGCATTTTCTTCAGCAGTAGAAGAACATGAAAGAAAAGAATTACAAGAGCAATTAGATGATATTCCACAAGAAGAAACACCTACGAATATAACTAGTTCTCAATTTGAAACAGTAAGTCCAGATGATTTAATTAAATATCAATTAGAATTAAATTCTATTCTCGAAAGAGTGGAACATTTATTGCGAGGTGACATTGTAAAATTTGAAAAAGGTAATCGCTTTTATACAAAAGATATTAATAAAAAATTCGCAATTTTAAATGAATATGGCGTTCAAATGGTTATGAATGTATTACAATTTTACTTGAACCGAAATACAATTCTTTCAAATTTATCCAAAGAAGAAGTTTATCAAATAATTAATAATTTTGGAAAGGAATTAACTGATTTATTCTATATGAAATATAATGAAATGGGTTTAGATACTGAAAAGAAAAGACAGCAATTTACTATGATGATTATTGAACTAATAGATATGGTTAGAAACGCATATTCAAGAGCGATTGATGGGCAAGAACGAAGAGGTTTAAGAGAGGCAAGACAAGTTCATCAAACACAACAATTACTACCAGAAAATTATTCAGGAACAAGTAGTGGAAATCCAATAAATCCGAAAAACTGGTTTAAAAGTTCAATATGATAATAAATAAAAAAGGTGTAATTATTTTTGGAATTTTATTAATTATATTGAGTGGTTTTTTAACGCCTGTTTATTCTGCACCAGCACTACCACAATTCATAATTTCTGATTCTGACTATTCTTTATCACTTGACCCACATATATACGCAGAATATCCTATTGAATCAAATTTTAGTATTTATTTAAAGGTTGAAAATTCTACAGGTTGTTTTGAAACTAACGAAACATCTTCTTGTAGTTTAAGAATTATTGGGCAAGATGGTGAAATAATTACTACACAAAATATGAGTTTCACAGATGGTTGTTGTAATTGTTTTAAAGCAGAGATTGGAAATGATGTTATAACTGAAAAAGGTAATTACTTATTTAGTTTTTTTTGTAATAGTGATGACGAAGATGGATATTTAACTGCCTCTGTTTTATTTAATAAAAATGGCGAAAGTTTAACTTCACAACGAACTGCGATTTATTTATTTACACTTAGTTTAATATTTGTAATATTATCTTTCTGTGGACTTGGTGCAATAAAAACTGAAAGCATAATTGGAAAATTTGCATTTATTGAATTTGGATGGTTTATATTGGTTTCATTTATAACTATGTTATGGTTATTTTTGGATTCATTTTTAATTAGTTTATTAGTTATTCCAAATATTTTGCAAATGATAACATATATTCTTTGGGGTTTAACACCAATATTTGTAATATTAAGCGTAGTATTTATATTCCTTTATGCACTTTCCAGTCAAGCATTTAATGATTTAATTAATCGTGGATTAGATGTTCCAGAAATAATGGATAGAGAAGGCAATGCATTCTTCAGATGGTTTTGGAGGCAGAAAAAATGAAACGAGTAATGTGCCAAATAGATATTGATTTCAAAAAATTATTAATTGATTTACAAAGTGATATAATGAAAATTAAACAAAAAAGAGTTTCAGAAACAGAAATCACAAAATTAATTGCACATTCAAAAACAATAACAGATTTAAGAAAAGAAATTTTAAAATTAAAAAGAGAAAATAATGATTTAAAAATGGATAGACGAGGTTGGTTATGAATATTACAGACTTAATTTTAATGAGTATATTAGGATTTATAACAGTAATAATTGCTGGATTTTTTATTTATGCACAATCAGAAGTAGGAGGACAATTAGAAACACAATTTGAAGAACTTACTACAAAAAGTGAAAGTGGAACAAATTATACTGAAGCATACGATGAAGGATTTGGAACTTTGGGAAACGCTTATTCTACTTTAAATTGGCTAACTGGATTTATGTTATTTGGTTATGCTTTGGCAATATTCTTTAGTGCGTATATGGTTAATACTCGACCAATTTTCTTTATTGTATTTTTATTTTCAACAGCAATTTCAATATTATTGGCTGTTGTTATTTCAAATGCTTATGCTGAAATTACTGCCACTACACAATTAGCGTCATCATTTACAGGTATGTATGGTGCGAATTTTATATTGCAATATTTTCCATTATGGGTTGCTGGAATTGGCGTTATTGGAATGATTATAATGTTTGCGAGGTTTAAGAAAAGTGAAGCATTTTAAATTAAAATGGTTGTTAGTGTTAGGAATTTTATTAGTAGTAATACCTGTTAATACTTATGCTTTGGAGTGGGACAATGTTAAATCTTATGACAGCGATACAAAAACAGTAACAGTAGAAAATTTGTTTGGTTTAGGAAAGGATATTGCCTATGTTAAGTTAAATTCGCCTTTGGAAGTTCATACTTTTGCTGGATATCAAAAGGTCGCTGAATTTGAAGTAAGTTCAAGCACAGATTATTCTGATTTTTTGAAAAAAATGGAGTTTTATGATTTAAATGATGATGAAAAGGAAATTAAAAGGAATTACGACTTAAAAAAGAAAGTTAATTATTCAGAAGAAGTTAATGATTATGAGAGTATTTGCAAGACAAAGGAAGTGTGCTACAATTCGACAAATTCAACAAATGGAACAAGTTGTTATAATGAAAGTTATGATTGTATTCAGAAATTAACTGGAAGCCATAATGAAACTAAATATAATTGGATAAGTATTGACACTGGTTGGGATTTGTTTGATATTAAAAAAGGCGAAACAACAATTGGTGTATTTACTACTGTTCGAGATGGGGATTATGTTGAGTGGGTGCCTAGTTTATTTGGAGTGAAAGTTGATGAGTGGGCTGTTTGGACTGCTGATTTGAATACAGGATTATTTGCTTACTATGATTTTGATGAAGGAACTGGAACTACTTTAATTGATAGAGTAGATGGAACTATGAATTTAACAATTGTTAATGGAAATACATGGCAAACAGCAGGTAATTCTATATCAGGAAATGCTACATACTTTAGTGGTGGATATGCTAAAAGTGGGACTAATCCTGCTGAAATGGGAACAACAAATACTGATTTTAGTATTTCTTTTTGGGCTAGAGTATATACTGACCCAAATGGATATATTTGGTCAAGAAGTTATGCAGTAGCCAGTAGCCAAGAATTTTCTTTATTGATGAAAGATTATAATGATGCTACATGGTCACCATATTTTCAAGTGAATAATTATGATGAACAATTAAGTTTTAGTTATGGGGAATATTTCGGAGAAGGTGGAATTGCTGAAGATGAAGATGAATGGCATCATTATTTATTCACTTACAATTCAACAGATAGACGAGGAACAATGTATTTTGATGGTGAAACCCATAATAATACATTACAAACAGGTACATTAGATAATATATATAATGGTCAAGTAAAAGCATTTACGATTGCTTCAAGAAATGATGAAGGAAGTTATGCAGGCAGTTATTATTATACAGATGAATTTGCACTTTGGAACAGAACATTAGGATTAAGTGAATCTGAACAATTATACAATTCAGGAAGTGGAATAACTTATATACTTAATGCTTATCCACCGACAATTAATTTAAACACTCCAGCAAATAATACAATTTCAACAAGTGATACAATAACATTTAATTGTAGTGCTGACGATAATGTTGAGATAACAAATATTACTTTTTATCTTAATGGAAATGTTAATTATTCTGAAACATTTACTGGAACAAATGACACAAGCATACAAATAGACAGAACACTAAGCGATGCTAATTATAATTGGACTTGCGTTGCTTATGATGATGAAGATACTCAAGGGATGACTGACACATGGTTTTTAAGTGTTGATGCACACACACCTACTTTTAGTTTTGAATATCCTGTTGACGCTGGAAAATATAATGAAACAACTACAAATATAACTTACTCAATTACAGAATTAAATTCTGATACATGTTATTTTAACCATACAAATACAACAACGACAACTCAATATGATTTAAATTGTTCAGATACAAATTATACTATTGATGGAAGTTATGGAACAAATACTTATTTACTTTGGGCTAATGATACAGTAGGGCAAAGCAATTCATCAAGCATTACTTTTGAAATAGATAATATTTATCCAACAGTTTCTATTGAATATCCAACAAATAATACTCTTTATAATTATATTATTGAAAATTTTAATACAACAATCGCTGACGACAATTTGGACACATGTTGGTATTCAAATGACGCTGGCGTAACTAATACAACTTTCACATGCAATACAAATATAAGTTTAAGTGGAACAGAAGGAAATAATGAATGGTTTGTTTGGGCTAACGACACTTTTGGAAATGAAAATGGAACTAATGTTGAATTTGAAATAGATACTATATTACCAACTTATACTTTATATTCACCTGTTCAAAATCAAAATAATATAACAGACACTTTGCCGATTAATATTGAATTAAATTACAGCGTTGAAGATGCTAATTTAGATTCTTGTTGGTATAATACCAGCGACAATGCCACGATAACTTCTTTCATTTGTAATACAACACAAGCAGTTTCTTTTGAAACAGAAGGACAAAAAACAATTTGGTTTTACGCAAATGATACTTTGGGGCAAGAAAATTCCAGTTCAGTAGATTTCAATATAACATATCATACATACACACAAAATTCAAATAAAGACATTGTTATTGAAGGAAATAATATATTATTTAATTTAACTGTTAATAAAACAGACATTGAAGTAACTACTGCAAAATTATTATTCAATAATACATGGTATGACCCAACAACAACAACATCTTCAAATAATCAATATTATTTTGCAAAAACAATATCAATTCCAGATAATTATGGAAACACAACAGGCATTAATTATGAATGGTATTGGAATTACACTATTTCAGATATTGTTTCAAATTATAATACAACAAAAGAAGAAATAAAAGTATATGAATTTGTTATTGGAAATTGCACAGACTATAATACTTCTTTAATTAATTTAAGTATCTATGACGAAAACACAAATGCAGAAATGAGTTTAGTTAATAATTCATTATTAACTGAAACTGAAACAAATATTACAAGCAATGGTTTTTCATATATGTATTCTGCTAATTGGATAAATCAAACAAACATTTCAATATGTATGCCTGCTTATATGATTAATGATTCTCAATCCTATATTTTATATTTCACAGCAAGTGCAGAAGCAGATAATTACGCAACAGAACGATTTTTTTATGATGGATTAACTATAAATGAATCAAGTTTGCCTTTACATGTATATTTGAGAGATTTAGAACTTGCTGATTCTACTTCATTTTTATTTACATACAAAAATGAAAACAACATATTAGAAAAAGGATTGGTTGTTGAAGTTTTAAGAAAATATATAGGCGACGGCGANTATAGAATNGTAGAACGAGAAATTACAGATTCAAATGGCGAAGTAACTTTGCATTTAATTGAAGAAGATGTAATTTACAAATTTAAATTATATGATAACGAAGTATTAATTTATACAAGTTTGGATTATAAAGCATATTGTCAAACAGTGCCATGTGCAATTAGTTTAACAAAAGGTTTAGAAGAAATTGGTTTTGATTCAGATTTAGATAGAGTAGATGGCACATATTCATTTAGTTCTTCAGCAGAAACAAGAGAAATAAATGTTTCATTTAATTTAAATAATGTTGAAACAATGAATCTTTCAATTTATGCTTATAATACAACTGACGCAAGTTTAAGACATATTGATTCTGAATCATTAACTGCCTCAAGTGGTGTGGTTACAATAAATGTGCCTTATGAAGAAGGAAATGAAACATTCTTTGCAGTATTATACAAAATAAATGATACTGGTGAATATTGGGTTGAATCAAAAGGAATTGATTTTAAAGATACATTAATTGAAAGAATGGGTGCTGATGGTTTATTTATGGTCGGATTAGTATTATTATCTTTCGGTTTAATTTCAATCAGTTCAGGTGCAGGTGCAATTATATTTATGATAATCGGATTAATTTTAATTGGTTTTATGGCAATAATTCATATTCAAACAGCATTAATATTTATTATTATATGGGGTGTATTATTGGTTTGGAAAATAATGCGAGGTAGAACAAGATAATGACAAATTATAGTATATGGGGCATAATAATTACTGCATTACTAATTGGTGTTGTTTCATATTCTATGATAGCAGGACTTACACAATTGGCTGTTGATAATTCTTATTCGTCAGATGATATTTTTGATGAAAGATTTAATGATGTAAGTGATATTTATAATAATTTAAATGAATATGAAAATGAATCTGAAAATTGGGAAGAATTATCTTTAGGTCAAGGCGTAGTAGAATATGACGCAGGAAGTGGTTTTGATATACTCACTCCTGTTAAAAATATATGGAATACAATTAAAAGCACAATAGTTACTATTGTTCAAATAATGCGAGATGTTTTTCATATACCAACATTTTTTACTGGAATTTTATTTGGAATATTAACTTTATTAGCAATATTATCTTTTTGGAAATTATGGAGGGTTGGTTACTAATGGCATACGAATATCCAAGCACATCTGCTACATCAAGCATGACTGGATTTTTTCAATATTTAAATTCAGTAACTAATGGATATTTTTTTACAATGATTGTTATAGGAATATTTGCTGTAACATTAATGGGTTATTATNACGCAAAACGAAATTGGAATGAAGCATTTGCAGTAGCAGGATTTATAACCACAATAGTTTCGGTTTTTTTCACAATGATAGGATTACTTCCAATTTCACATTTTGTTGTAATTGTAGGCATTGCAATAGTTTCTGGTGCAATTTTGTTTATGAAATCCGACAGATAATGTTTGTTTACATTGTTTACATTGTTTAAAAATTATTATAAATACCTTTTTATTTAAATATATCACGAATTAAGAGATTCATTTCTTAATTTAAATAAACGAGGTTTAAAATGCAATTTGGAAAAACTGAAAAAGGCGTTGCAGGTATGAACATCCTTATTTCTGTTTTAGCAACAGTATTTTTAGTNGGTATTTTGGTATCACTATTTGCTATTACTGGAAATGAATTTATGGATGCAACAGACGACGCAACAGCCATTGAAACAATTAATGATACTTCCAATGCTATCGCTGATGTAACAGATTGGTTACCTATTATTATAATTATTACAGCAATCGTTGTAATTATATTATTGGTTACTTTAATCATTGGTGCAATTCGTGGTGCTGGAATGATGCAAGGGGAGTAATTAACTACAACTGAAAGATAAGAAGTCTTTATGACTTCTTTTTTTTATTATGACGAAAATGAAAATGCACAAAGACAAAGGCGTAGCAGGATTAGGAATGCTTATATCAGTATTAACTTCTATCTTTGTTATTGGTTTATTAGTATCTCTTTTTGTAATTTCTGGAGGAGAATTTGAAGAAAACCTCTGGGAAGAAACAACTGATTCTCTTAATGAAACAATTTCAGCAGTAGATAACACAACAGGTGTTAGTGTTTCAACAGATTCATTACGAAATTGTAAGGACTTAACAATAACAGCAATACATAATACAACAGAAGGTGGAACTGAAATTACAAGTTCTGATTATACCATTTCTGGTTGTTCTTTATTAGCAAATGCTGGAAGCACTTTTACAGATGAAAATTGGCATGTTGTAGGAACAGCAGTATATGACGCAGATACAGTCGGCTCACTCGCTACAAATGATACAAGTTCAGCAATTTCAGATGTAACCACATGGTTCCCAATAATAATAATTATTACTGCAGTAGTTGTAATTATTTTGTTAGTAAGTTTAATTATTGGTGCAATCAAAGGTGCTGGAATGGTAGAATAATCCTGTCGAATATAAGCCATATTACATGGCTTATTTTTTTTGTTTTTGAAAAGTAAATAAATAATAATTAAAATAAAATGGCAAAATATATAGTATATAGTAAATTAATTGAAAAGAAAACAAATAAACCAACTGGGAGAAAATTTGCAATGGTTCGAGGTGAATTTAAAAATGAAGCAGCTGCAAGAAGAAAAGCCAATATAATAAATCGCAGATTGAATGCATTAGATAAAAAAGATGCATATAAAACAAAAATTCATTCTGTAAGAAAAGTTACAAAAAAAATTAAAAAAAGAAGAAGAAAAACATAAAAAAAATAATAGATAAATAAATAAAATGGCAATGAAAAAAATAGATACAAAAAATAAATTAACAAAACCAGAACAAAGAAGATGGATAGCAAGTATTTCTTATCAATATGGAAGTATAAAATCTCATAAATTATCTAAAAAATTATTCAAAAAGAAGTTAGAAGAATTAAATAAAACACAATTTGAAAAACTTTTTGATGTTATGAAAAAAAGAAATGTGAGGAAATAAAATGGCGATAAAAGATTGGAAAAAAGTTACAAATACAAAATGGATAAAAAAGAATATTTATCTATATATTAAAGAAGATGAAATTTCAAATTTTATGATTAGTAAAGGCATGGGTGTAAAAATGTGGAATGTTCTTATTCAAGTTAGAGGATTTCCAGCATCAATTCTCGCAATGTCATTTGGGGATGATGCAACATTTACTTCAAAAGCAGAAGCAATAAAATATGCAAAAGATTATATGAGGAAACACTAAAAATGGCAATGAAAAAAGTATTCTGCTATCTCCATTGCCAATGGAATAAAACTATTTATAAATAAGCAATTCTTCAATGAATCTGGAGAAGAGTTTAATTACCTTATTTACTGTATTCTCCCAAAAAATACCCTTCTCTCT
>JGI24025J20009_10001844_pt1 | contig 15667 bp, 14 predicted proteins | sample Cruoilmetagenom3_FD_20009 | JGI IMG/M metagenome (IMG submission 20009)
TATTATTTATTTAGGGTACTTACTATTTCTGATAAATTTTTCCAAAACAATTAAGAACTCTAATCTTTATCTTAAAAGAAAACATTATTTTTAAAACTTCAAATATCGCTTTTTTTCTATATAAAACATAGGTCTCGCGAATATTAAAATGTATTTAGAACAAAATATTTTTTGACATATTGCTAAGTATACGATATATTAGTATTGAATATATTTATAAGGAAAAATGATGGATATTAATAATAACAATAATAAGGATTTGAGCGAAGAGATATTAATTACCTTAAGGCAAATTAGCAGGGCAATGTCTATCTATTCCAAATCTCTGGATAAACATTACGGGTTAACTTCCCCCCAGCTCCTTATTTTACAGGAACTTTCTCAAGTTAATCAAATAGCAATCGGGGAAATTGCAAGAAATATCAGCCTAAGCCAGGCAACTCTTACCGACATTATTGACCGCCTTGAAACCAAAGGTTTAGTGCTAAGAACAAAAAACAACCTTGATCGAAGGCAGGTTCTNATAAAAATTACCTCAGATGGTAAGAATATTATTAATAAAAAACCATCATTATTACAAAAAGATTTTTTAGNAAAATTTAATCAACTGCAAAAATGGGAACAACATTTNCTCTTATCTTCAGTTGAAAGAATTGCTTCTATGATGAAAACAAAAGATTGTTTAAAAGATTCAATTAAAACATCTTCAAAACATGGTAAATCTAAAAAACTGGGATCAACTGCTAGATAGCTTTTGTTTACATACTTTTTTTCTAAACTTCTTTAAAATTACCTTAAGGAGGCACATTATTCCTCTTTCACTTTTTTTTGAATATTATCAAGATAAAATTATTCTGGAAATTTTAAATCATATTAAAATAGTTGCCATGAGTATACCTATTTCAATATTGGTTAGTGTATCTTTGGGATTCTATATTTCTTCCCGACCAAATATTGCGAAATATGTTATCAATGTCGCCAGTATTATGATGACCATTCCCAGTTTAGCTCTCTATGGTGTAATGGTTGTCCTTCTTGCTCCTTTTAAATTAGGATTGGGAATCGTTCCTGCTATTTCGGCAATTACGATTTATTCTTTATTGCCGATAACCCGTAACACCTATCTCGCCTTAAACCAGGTAAAACCGGGAATGATTGAAGCAGCTAGAGGAATCGGAATGTCAAAAAATCAGATTCTCTGGAAAGTAAAAATCCCTCTTTCTATTCCGGTCATTATGTCCGGTTTAAGAATTGCTATTGTTATGGGAATTAGTGTGGCGACTTATGCCTCCCTTATTGCGGCAGGCGGATTAGGATATTTTATTTTTGCCGGTATTGGACGGGCAAATTTAACCATGGTTTTAGTCGGAGCAATTCTTATTTCGACATTGGGCATAGGGATAAATTATTTATTATTAAAAGTAGAAGATTGTATAACTCCCAAAGGTTTGAAAGTAAAAAGGTAAACAGGAGAATAAACTAATGATAGAATTAATCAACGTAACAAAAATATTTGGAAATAAAACAGCAGTAAATAATCTTAGCCTTCATATCGAAAAAGGTTCTCTTACCATGTTTATTGGTCCTTCCGGCTGCGGAAAGACTACCACCTTGAGAATGATAAACAGGCTCACTCCTTTTGATAAAGGAAATATTATCGTCAATAATACTCCAATTAGTGATATTGACCCGGTTAAATTAAGAAGAAATATCGGGTATGTCATTCAGGAAATAGGTCTTTTCCCCCATTTTACCGTTTTTGAAAATATTGCAATTGTTCCCCGTTTACTTAAATGGGAACAGAAAAAAATTGAGCGAAGAGTGGAAGAACTCCTTGAACTGGTCACTTTAGATCAAAGTTTTACTAAAAAATATCCGCTTCAGCTTTCCGGTGGCGAAAAACAACGTGTCGGATTAGCAAGAGCTTTAGCAGCTGAGCCGGAAATACTGTTAATGGATGAACCTTTTGGAGCCATTGATCCTATAAACCGGTTAAAACTTCAAGATTCTTTTTTGGAAATACAGGAAGAAATTAAAAAGACCATCGTTTTTGTAACTCATGATATTAATGAAGCAATAAAATTAGGTGATAAAATAGCAATCATCGATAAAGGTAATTTGATTCAATATGATGGTGTTTCTCAAATACTCAGCAATCCGGCAAATGAATTTGTGGAAAATCTTTTGGGTCAGGACAGAAACATCAAAGCCCTTTCCTTAAAAAAAGCAAAAGATTATGTATTGAAAGATGGATTTATCACAGTTTTAGATACCGAACCTCCTGAAACCATTAAGAAAAAATTAGAAGAAAAAAATATTAAAATCGCCTTTGCTTTAGATGCGAGAAATCACCTGAAAAGTCGTTATTTATTAGAAAAAGCAACCAACACAAAAAAGCAAAAGTTTATTCATAATCCGGCACCCTGGATTATCGAAAGACAGAACAATATCAACGAAACGCTTTCTAAAATGCTGGAAATAGGTGAAAAACAACTTCCGGTGGTTAATCGAAAAAAAGAATTTGTAGGAATTATAAAGTTAAGTAATATCTTTGAAGAAGTTAACAGGAAAGAAATAATTTCTGAGGAATAAAAATAATCATATGAATATTTTATCTTATTATTTTAACAATTTTGGTAAAATTATGTCTGCGCTTGAGGTGCACATTTTTATCTTTTTGATTGCTTTAACATTTTCTACAGTTATTGGAATAGCCATAAGTATTTTTGTCACCCGGGAAGGAAGAAAAAAAATCGGAAGGATTATCCTTTCGATCATGGGAGCTGCCCAATCAGTCCCTTCTCTGGTTATTATTGCTTTAATATTTATTTTTGTAGGTATAGGAATAAAACCGGCGATTATTGCTCTGGTTATTTATGGCCTGGTTCCTATTATTTTTAACACAACTTCCGGTATCCTCAGTGTCCGCCAAAATGTTATCGAGGCAGGCAAAGGAATGGGCCTAACTCAAAATCAATTACTTTGGAAAGTAAAAATACCAATTGCTCTTCCGGTAATCATAGGAGGAATAAGAAGCTCTTCTACTATTATTATCGGCTCAGCTACAGTTGCTGCAGTAATTGGAGGCGGAGGCCTGGGAGATTTTATTTTTATCGGTTTAAAATTACAAAAACCGGAAATGTTGGTATCCGGTGCTATTACTGTATCTCTCCTGGCAATAATCGTAGATTATATTATGGCCAGGATTGAACAAAAAGTAGTCTCTAAAGGACTACTAATCAAAAAAACTTAAGGAGGTAATTATTATGAAGAATCGCATATTTACCTACACTGTCTTGTTGCTTGTTTTGTGCCTAGCTTTTAGCGCTTTATCTGCAAGTGGAGCAGAAACAAAAAAAATTGTAGTGGGAGCAAAAGATTTTACCGAACAATATGTCCTGGGAAATTTAATGACATTATTATTACAGGAAAACGGCTTTCAGGTTGAGGAAAAATTTGGAACAGCCGCAGCTATAGCCAGAGCGGGATTAACCAGTGGACAAATTGATCTTATGCCTGATTATACCGGAACTGCAAGTGCGGTATACTTTAAATATCCCGAAAAAATTAATGACCCTGTGGAACTTTATGAAAAGGTGAAAAAGGATGACCTGGAACAGAATAATATGGTATGGATGGGAAGAACGACTTTTAACAATACCTACGATTTGGCTATTAAAAAAGATATGATAAAAACGATGGGAACATCTATTTCCAGTTTAAGCGAATATGTAAATAAAGACCCTGAGAAAGTTCTCTTCGCTGTTAATCACAATTTTTATGAAAGAGAAAAAGATGGTATTTTTGGCATGGCAGAATTTTATGGTATGGACATTTTGAGAAAGAATGTAAAAGCCATGGATACCGGATTAACTTATGATGCTATTGATAGAGACCAAGTTGATGTGGCGATGGTATTCGGAACTGATGCCAAACTTAGAAAGTTTGACTTATTTGTTTTAGAAGATGATAAAAAATTCTTTCCCATTTACAATGTTTCAATTGTTGTAAGAAAGGATGTTCTTGACAAATATCCTGAGATAGAGGAAATACTTCTTCCTATTACTCAATTAATCGATACAGATACCATGATTAATTTAAATTACGAAGTTGACGGAGTTGGCAAACCTGCCAGAATGGTAGCAGAAGAATTCCTCAAGGAAAAAGGATTAATAAAATAGCGTATAGCGTTTAGCGAGTAACATATAGAAAATTTAATAATAAGCAATGCTAATATGTAAAAACAGTCGAGTAACAAGAAAATCATAGAAGATTAATTTATTTAACCGATTATAAAAATATAAAAGAGGGGTGGATAAATCCGCCCCTCTTTTATTTGTAATATGATATAATTAATTTATATTAATGCATATTTGTTTAGAATCTAAATAATTTACAGACTTTTTTCAGGATAGACACAAAATGAAAATTGGAATTATCTCTGATACTCATGATAATTTACCTCAGATAAAAAAAGCGGTAGACATTTTTAATCGGGAAAAAGTAAATTTGGTTCTTCATGCCGGTGACTTTGTCTCCCCCTTTGCTGCTTTGGAATTTAGAAATTTAAACTGTCCTTTTACAGGTGTATTCGGAAATAACGACGGAGATAAGCTTTATCTTCGAGAAAAATTTAAGGACATAGGAAAAATATTTCCAGCGCCTTATATATCAAGGATAGATAATAAAGATATCATCATGCTTCATAAAGAAAAATTAATCGATTCCCTGGTAAAAAGCCAAAAATATGATATAGTCATTTACGGTCACACCCATCACGTAGATTTACGTAAAATCGGAAAGACACTTATTATAAATCCAGGCGAATGCGGAGGTTGGCTTACAGGAAAGAGTACTATTGCCGTATTAGACATAGCCAATTTGGAAGCAAAAATTGTAAAATTAGCGGATAGCTAATTTCATATATAATATATAGCGAAAAACGAAAAGCGCAAAACGTAAAACCATAACTCAAAATTTAAAATTTAAATATACTATTTTATCTATTAAGCTTAATCTTTCTTATCTCATACACTATATAACAAAAACGAAAAGATAAATAAGCAAAAAAAGAACTTAAAATTTAGTGTTGGGAGAAAAAGGTTTAGAGTTTTGAATTATGGTTTTTCGCTTTTCGCTTTAAGTTTTTATTTATGTCCTGAACTGATAACCGAAAACTGATATCTGATAATTAAAAAGGGCAGACACAAGGTCTGCCCCTACTAATTTAATAATCAAAATCGATAGTTAAATACTATGAACCCGTTTTTATACTAATGACTAATTTCATTCTTTCTCGCTAATTTCTTCTAATATTTTCAAAACTTGTTCTAATTTATTTAATTCTTCTCCATAACCACTCCAGTTACCTTCCCGGGAAAATTGCTGAGCATTCTGGTAATATTCACCCGCTTCCCGGATTAAATCTTTCAGAGTTTTTTCATCACCGCTTACATTAATTTCCCCCATTTTATAAGTTTCTATAAAAATTTTACCTAAGGCATCTTCCAAACTATTTCCCATAACTACATCTGTACCATTAGATACAATGACCTTTTTTAATTCCGGTATCTCACCTTTTTCTGCTCTTAGATAAAGAGGTTCAACATATATAATCGATTCTTCTATTGGAATAACCAACAGGTTTCCTCTAATAACAGTAGAACCTTTTTGTCCCCATAAAGTCAATTGTTGGGAAATTTCCGAATCCTGATCAATCCGTGCTTCAATCTGCATGGGACCGAATATTAATTTTTCCTTAGGGAATTTGTAAACAATTAAATTACCGTAATCCGGTTGATCGTTCTTTGCAGCTAACCAGGCAATCATATTATTCTTTGAAGCGGGAGTAAAAGGTGTCATCAGAATAAACTCTTCCCTATCATGCTTCGGTAGTTTTGTTACAATATAATATGGCTCCATTTTGATTTCATTTTCAGCGTATATCTCATTGGGAATATTCCAATAGTCTTCTTTATTATAAAATACATCAGGGTCAATCATGTGATAAGTAGAATATAGTTCCGCCTGTACTTGAAAGAGGTCTTTAGGATAACGAATATGTTCTTTTAAATCCTGTGGCATTTTGTCAAAATCCTTAAACAGCTTTGGAAACATTTTTGCGTATACTTGAATTAAAGGATCTTTCTTGTCTATAATATAAAAATCCATCGAACCATTGTATGCATCAATGACAACCTTCACGGAGTTTCTAATATAGTTAAAATATCCCTTGAGAGGTGTAGAGTAAGGATAATTCTTGGATATGGAAAAAGCGTCCTGTATCCAGAACAATTTTCCTTCTTTAGAAACAACAATATAAGGATCCTTGTCATATCCCAGGAATGGTGCAACTTTATTAACTCTTTGCTGAATATTGCGATAGATCATGATTTTACTTTCTTTGGTAAAATTAGTAGTAAGTAAAATCTGTGGATTTGAATATTTTATAGAAAATAAAATTCTTCTCCATAGAGAGGAAATCGGTAAGCCGCCATTACCGGAATAAGTGCTATAGACATTTTCATCTCCTTTGGGATAATCAAATTCTTTAGCCTTTGTTCCAACAATAACATAATTTTTAGTAATTTCACCATAATAAATTTCCGGTCTTTTAACTTCCATGTTTACACTGGAAACCGGGGGAATATCTTTTACCAATAGGAGTGGCAAGCCTTCTCCACTAACCTTATTCACCGGATTTACTACAACTCCGTAACCATGAGTATAAGTCAAATGCTCATTAATCCAGGTTCTGGCTTGTTCCGGTATTTTTAAGGAATCTAATTCCCGGGGAGAAACCATTACCTGTTGATAATTTCCGTTAAAATGATAACGGTCAATATCTACGCTGTTAAAATCATAATAGAGTCTAATAGCTTGTATCTGTCTTAAGGTCTGTTTAATGGGTCTCCAGTCCCAGAGTCTGATATTTCTTATTGTTTCTTCATTTTTTTCAATATCACCAAAAGTTATCTCTTCCTTTACAGGAAACTCTTCCTCCCTTATATCATCCAAACCATAGGCCATTCTGGTGTATTTGATATTATTTGCTATATAAGGTCTTTCCTTGGTGCTTTCATTCGGTAAGACCACTGCTCTTTGAATGATTTCCGGATAGACTGATCCCATCAGTGCAGATACACCAAGTAAAACAGCTAATCCTATAACAGGTAATTTCAAATCCTGTTTTTTTGCCGTAATAAAAAAGATTGCCGCACATGCTAATGCTAAAATCATTAAAATTCTCAAAGCTAAAAGATTGGCGTGAACATCTGTAAATCCCGCTCCAAAAATAATTCCACGGGTAGAGTATAATATTTTAAAAGTATTTAGCCAATACTCTCCACTTTTTAATATTAAGATTATGCCAATCAATAGTGAGAGATGTAGTTTTACCGGAGCATCCATAATAATTTTTTTATTTTCCAGGGTTATTGCTCTTTTCACAACATAAATCGCACCTACGACAACAGTGATAATGGTAAGGGAAAAAAACAACCAGTTTCTGACAAATTCCAAAAAGGGCAGGCTGAACATATAAAATCCGATATCTTTGTTAAAAATGGGATCGGTTACCCCAAAAGAGGTTCGATTAAAATAAATTAAAATTTTCTCCCAGCTTGCATTTTCGGAAAATCCCATAAAAAGTGCAGCAATCAAAGAAAATAAAAGAACAAATTTCTTATCTACCTGAATATTCTGCAGGCTTTTAAATAGCTGAATTTCCGGCCTTTCATACTCATTCTGATCTATTTCTACTTTAAATTCAGGAGCAAATCGTCTGGCAAATGAAAGGTTGATATAGGACAATATAAAAAAGAGTGCTGCGAAAAAGACAATAACTACACCCTTAGTTAGTAATATCTTCCAAAAAATAGATACAAATTCTACTGATTTAAACCAGATAACATCGATATAGATCGAAGCAATACCACTAACGATCATTACGATTAAAAGGATTAAACCAATAATCGGCCAATTAAATTTTCTCTTATCCAATCTCTTTTTCCTCCAATGGTTTTAATATAATTGTATTATATCATCATAGACTTATATTGCAATAAATTATAAAAACAGTATCGAGTATTGATGGGTATTCCCCTGTGGCTGCGCTTTAGTTGCTATTCTTTTCTTTTTTGAACCACTTCACTATAATTTACACGAATAAAATGTATAAAAAGGTGTGCAATACCTTTTTATACATTTTTAAATAAATCCTGATAACTTTTTAATTTAAATAAAGACCTTGTGTTTTTAATTGCCTTTACTATTGCCCGTGCCATAACTTCAGCAGCAATTGCCCCCACTACATTCACCCCTGCCTCTACTTCGCCGGTTGCCATACAAAAAATCGTATCACCGTCAAACATGGTATGAGACGGACTGATAGCTCTTGCATAACCGTCTTGAGCCATAATTGCCACTTTTTCAGCTCCTGCTTTAGTTAATTTTGCATTGGTAGCAATCACTCCAATTGTAGTATTTTTTGAAAAATTTTCTCCGCTTCCCATGGGAAAATTTCTTAAAAAGGACATGGTATTGGCAAATCCTTTTTTGTCCTCGGTTAATACCCCGGCGATAATCTCTCCTTTTTCCGGATCAATAACATCACCCAAACAGTTTACAGCAACTATAGCACCTACGATGAGTTCCTGAGCTTTTACACCTGCAGTACCTAAACCACCTTTCATGCAGCGAAAACCACCAAATACTTTTCCTACTGTCGCTCCGGTTCCCGCTCCAACATTTCCCTGGCTGGCCTCATTTTCCGTGGCATTAAGACATGCCTCATATCCCATCTGGGCATCAGGTCTTATTTTATAGTCACCTACATCCAGATCAAAGAGAACAGCACCCGGAACGATAGGCACTTTAGTCAACACAACATCAAAACCTATCTCTTTTTCTTCTAAATATTTCATAACGCCTGTCGCCCCATCAAGTCCAAAAGCACTACCCCCGCCAAGGTAGACAGCATGGGCCTTATCGACCAAATTGATCGGATTAAGCAAGTCGGTTTCCCTGGTTCCCGGAGCTCCTCCACGTACATCCACTCCGGTTGTTGCTCCTTTTTCACAAATAACCACAGTACACCCGGTTCCCGCTTTTAAGTTTTGACTATGCCCTACTTTTATTCCCGGTACATCTGTGATGGCATCAAGTAATTTTTCTTGATTTCCCTTTTCAATCATTTAGTAGACCTCCTTACATTGGATTATTTTTCTTTAAACTTAAATAATTATTTTATCATATATATACTTTTGTTTTACTATTCTATAAAACAAATTGAAAATCCTCTTTTTTTTGTTTATAAAGTATAATAATAAGTAAAGACAGCATTTCCAAGTACCCCACTAAAGTTTACACTAACTCAAGCATATACCCATTCCTCCCGTAGGACAGGCGTCCCGCCTGTCTATTGGTATGTAAATACAGTAATAAGTGACGAGTAATAAAGATAAGACGCGGATAAAAATGTGGATTGGTGTATAGCAATAGCGATTAGTTATAATACGGGAATACATGAGGGAAATATCAGCCTTCAGGTCTACCAGTTTACCAATCAGAAAAATACAAGGAATAAATTCAAAAAAATTAGTCATTATTTTGAAAATCATAGGAGCCAGACCTTGTGTCTGCCCACAATAGGAGAAAAAAGAATATAAAATCAAAGTAAAAATTATTCTTTTTTTTCTTAATTCGATACTCAATACTGATTAAACGATTCTAATTGCAAATTCAGGGCAGACCGGTATACAATATCCGCATAAAATGCAAAGATCATGATCAACCACAGCTTTTCCATTGACCAAGGATAATGCGTGGTTAGGACAGGTTTTTACACAGGTACCGCAACCTTTACAAAAGCTGGAAATAAATAATTTTTTTGTAGGTCTAATCTTTTTATTAAATAACTCTTGAGAAATTTCTTCATTATCAAATATTTTTATATTCAGTTCCAGTTCATCTGTATTAATCATTCCAACGGCAATTGAGTTAATACCTTTTACATTTCTTACATAATTAATTGATTCTTCCAATTGATCAATCAATCTTCCTCCTGCTAATGCTTTCATAGCATACAAACCTTTCCCTGCCTTGCTAGCCCGAGAAATAGCTTTAATCATATCAGAAGCATTGCCGCCAACAATCCCCAATCCAATTTTATTAATAATCGGGAATATAATCTCGATTTCTTCGATTTCTATTGCCCGCTCTACAACCCCTACTACATGGGTAGAAATTCCGATTGCCCGAATAATTCCTTTTCTTTTATAATCTTTTAAACATTGGAATGCTCCTGCCCTCTCTTCAAAAACTGAGGGAGTTACCCTTGCAGCATGTAAAAGAAAAATATCGATATAATCCCGATTCAAAGCTTCAAGTGCATCATCTATACTTTTTTCCATTTTTGCATAGGTTTCGGCATTAGATTTAGAGGTAATAATAACTTCCCCTTTATAACCTTCTAAAGCCTTTTTGATATGTGGATAAGTCTGATAAACTTCAGCTGTATCAATAAAATTAATCCCTCTTTCTAAAGCAGTTCTAATCAGATTTGCGCCCTTCTCTATGGAAATATCTGCTTGCAGAGGACCTAAAGGTAATGCACCGAAACATAGTTCGGTTACTTTAATTCCAGTTTTTCCTAAAGTATATTTTTTCATATTTTAAGCTCCTCTTTCCATGTATTCTTTTTATTCTCTTAATATTTCTATCACTCTTTTTAAGGTGTCATCCTTACCAACATTTCCAGGAAAAATAATGTAAGGCAAACCGGGAAAACGACTTTCAGAGCCTAACTTCCACACAGGAATTCCTGGTTGAATTTGCCCCATAGCCATGGCTCTCTTTACGTTCAGACCTTTTACTCCAATATCACTGGAGGTGATACCTCCTTTTGCTACCAAAAAGCTTGGCTTTATTTTAAGGTCTTTAATTACTTTAGTCAACCCTTCTGAAATGCGTGAAGAAAAAATTAAATATTCATCACTGTTCTTATTTTGAAAATCTTTTTTATAATATTCCCTTGAAGTGTAAACACAAACATCTTTCCCTAAATTAAAACCCTTTTTAATCTCAAATTTAACTCTATCGATTTCTGCATTTAAAGTCTTCTGTGTTTTTGCCTGGCTAACATCCCATTCCACCCACATTAAATTAGAGAGCTCTGCTAATTTTTTCATTTGTTGCGTTGTTTTTTGCACATAAGAACCAATAAAAATTAATCCCGGTGTAGAAGGCTTTCCTTTTGGATACAGAGTTTCTTTCGTTAAAAGAGGTTTTGGATTAATTCCACCAATTACCTGCACAAAGGAAGCTGCAGTACGGAAAAGGAATTTTTTTCCTCTATTGATACTTTCGGATAAAGCTATTGAAAATATTTTCAAATCTGTGTATTCTACTGCATTTATAATTATTTTATTAAAGTTTTTTATTTCTAATAATATACTTAACATCCCTTTTATATCTTGCTGTCTTAGCATTTTTAATGAAATACTCTTAACTTGATTTGCAGAAAATTGTCCTTCCGTTTTCTCCTCTATCCATTCTTTTAAATTGGAAGCCTTATATCCAAAGACGGCATCCCGGGCAAATTCAGTCTGGCCCACCGGCATCAACATATCACCTTCTTTTATATAATGAACATCACCAAAAGTAAATCTTCCACCTTCTAAAAAAAAGGGAATGATTATCTCTCCATCTATTTCTCCTTCTTTTTTCAATTCATTATAAATTACGCTGGTTTCCAATGGATAATGTCCTCTAAGTGTAGAATCGCTTCGGGAAATAAGTAAAAACTTTATTCCTTCTTCCGCAGCTACATGTCTTAAATCCTTGACTAATCGCTTATGGAGCTTTTGGGTTTTAATAGAGGTTAGAGCTCGTGAATTTGTAAGAATATATATTACTTTATGTTTATCTTTAACTATATTTCTTAAAATAGATAAATTCCAGGAAGTATAAATCGGGATAGAGTGAACTGTTTGTATACCAGTAGGGTCATCATCCAAAACAATAATTTTTTCCTTTATTCTTTCTACTGCATCTAACCATTCTTTATTTATTTTATTTTTGGAAATAGGTGAGGGAATTTTTTTAATAAAATCATTCCAGTTTAAAGATTTTTCATTCATTTTTTTAATCCTATTTTTAAATTAAAAACAAAAAGGAATCAAATTATTATTGGTTCTTTTATAAACAAATGATTACTCATATTATATTAGATTACACCGAACCATGAATATATTCCCACACTTTATTCATGTAAAATCTAGGTAATCCTCTTATTTAATCTGAGTAATCATCCACAATAATTGTTTTACGTATTACTTGAGGGTCTTTAAACTTATCTTCGGCATCTGTTAATTTTGAAGAAATACTCCAAACAATTGCCCCTTCTGAACCGGCTTGAAACCAATGCCAGGTATCTGGTTGAATGATATATTGGTCACCAGGTTTTATGACAATTTCATGCCAGATATCTATGTATTTTCTTCTATGAAAGGGAGGATTTGCTTTTGGATGGCTAGTAATATTTCCAGGTACTACTAAATAAAATTCTCCCCATTGACCCCTAATAACTTCTGTTTTTCCCGGAAAATTTTCTTTTTTAAAAGGTGGGTGTTTGTGTTCAGGAAAAAATTGATTTGGTTTCAAAACAAGGAGTTTTGCCCCCACCCATTCCGTACTAAATAGAGAAAGAGCATGAAGGCCGGTAATATCAAATTCATTCAAACCAAGATCGGCAATTTCAATAGAATTAATTTCCTCATCTTTTACAGGAAAACCGGTTTTTTTTATAAAATTCCATGCCCAATCATGAGATTTTTTCCACTTACTTTTTTTAATCATGCAATATTTACCCTTATTATTTATGTGATAAATAAAAAAATAATAATTTATAGTTATTTACAAAATGTTTTTGATATGTATAAGATATTTATTCATATTTTAAATGTTTGGACTTTAAAACATCTCTTGATTTCAGGTGATGTGAAGTAATTAATGCTTGGGCTTTTTGGCTATTACGTTCCTTTATTGCACTCACAATTTCAAGGTGTTCTGAAAGAGTTTCTTCCGGAGGCCTTATTAATCCTTTTTGATAACTCTTCATAACAAAATTAAAATTTCTATCAAAATCTATAATAATAGAGTTTCCACAAAGCTCAATGATTTTTTCATGAAATTCCTGGTCTGCCTTTATATAATTTCTATACTCTTCCTTATCTAATGGTAGAACAAATTTATCAAATATATTATTAAATTTATCTAATTCTTTGGTAGAAAGCGTAGCGATGCACAATCTTATGGCTATTCCTTCCAGTCCAGCCCTCACAGCAAAAAATTCTTTCAAATCGTCAAAAGTTAATTTTTTTACAAAGTATCCTTTTCTGTTTATTTTATCAATAAGATTCTCTCCAACAAGCCGACTTACCACTTCATTGACTGGGGTAATACTTACACCTAACATAGTAGATAGCTCGACCTTGTTGATTTTTTTCCCCGGAATGAGATCTCCATTAAGTATCATTTGTTTAATCTTTTTATATACCTTATCTATCAAACGATCGTTTTTAATTTTAATCATGTATTTAAATATTCCTTTTAAATTTTTTTGTTATCCGAAATTTTTCTTTTTATCTTGCTTCTGGAATCAATAATATGATGATGCATTATTTTTTCTGCAAGGTTTGCATTACCCTCCTTAATTGCATTATAAATCTTAATATGTTCTTCTAAACTTTGAGAAGGATTTTTTAGCAAACCTTCTAAATTACTTAAAACAATTATATTGAAAGAAGAAATTAGTTTAATCAGCAATTCATTTTTGCTCATTTTCATTATGGTCATATGAAAGGCATAATCAATTTTGCTCAACTTTTTTGAAGAATATCGAGATATATTTTTTTTAAAATCACTGATTATTTTATTTAATTGATTCAGTTCGTGTTCAGTAGAATGTTTAGCAGCTTCGTATGCACCCAAAGGTTCAAGTCTTGCTCTAATATCATATAAATCAAGAAATTCCTTGTAATTTAATTTTTTAACAAATGTACCTTTCCTGGGAATTATTTCTACTAATACTTCTTTTTCAAGTTTTGAAAATGCTGATAAAATTGGAGTTCTAGAAACGCCAAGTTCTTGAGCTAGTTTTTGCTGATTAAGCTTTTCCCCGGATTTTAGCTCATCATTGAGAATCATATTTTTTAAAGTATGGTATACTTTTTCAGATAAATCTAAGTATTTTACTTTATACATATTTTCCTTCTTCGTTTTATTTATAATATAATAAATTGATATAATATTCAAGATATATATTGTATACAATATAAATAGCATTCTAATAATATTTATTCATATTCACTCCATATATATTCGCTTTTATTTAATGATAAAGTTCATTTTCATTCATATATTATATTTAAAATTTCAAGACTCAAATCGCCCTAATGATATAAAATAGTAAAGGCAAGATAATGAATAATCCCAACGTAGTGACCAGCCAACAAGAATTAGCTAAATCTAAATTTAAATCATATATTGAGGCCGGGACCAGCGCAGTGAAAGCGACCGGCATTGAAGATAAAATGATGACAACTTTCAAGGGCAAACCTCCCTCGATGATACCATAACCTAAAAAAATAGCGATGGTGGATATAATTAAAGGTATTAATACAAATTTTATAATTGAAATTGTAATACATTCTTTTATGTATTTTTTTACTTTTCTAAATTTTATAGCCAACCCAATAGAGATTAAAAGAATTACAGTTCCTCCTGGAATAAAAATAGCATTAATGGTTTTATAAAATTCCGGTCTTTCAATGCCTGATAAATTTAAAAAAGCCCCTATTGTAATACTTGCTAAAGCGACAACAACAAAGATATCTGTAAAAACTTTTTTCAATTGTGACGTAATCTTTTCCTTTTTTATGACATCATCACTAAACGATTTCGCTATAGGGAATCCTATGGCATAATAAACTACTTGTTCGAATAATTTATAAATAGGGAAAAAAGCAAACCCTTTTTCTCCTAAAAAAAGATAACATACTAATCCTCCGATAGAACCAATATTTGTAAATGATCCACAAACAAACATAGAACCTGTATCTTTCCGGTTTAATTTGAATAATTTTGCTGAAGTAAAACCCAATATTCCTCCCATAAGAAGGGCAAAAATTCCTAGAAACGGAAGAGCTATGATTTTAAGATTATCTATTTTAACAATCCATAAAGCTCCGATAAAAGAAACGGGGACAAAAAACAAAAGCCCAATCTTTTGCAAAAGTTTGCGAAGTATATCCAGGCTAATAGGTAAATGAATAATCTTTCTTTTTTCTAATTGTTGAATAATATAGCCTGTAACTAGTCCAAAAAAAATATATCCCAATGAAACAATAATATCACTAAACATTAGCAGACACCTTTTAACTACTTTTTAAATTTATTAACATAACCTTAACATGTTTAATTTAATGTAAAATACTTTAAGACATTTTTGTCATTATAATTTATTTATTATTCATCTATTTTTTATCACACAATTTTTTGGCCTTCTTAGCAATACTCTCGGCAGAAAGCCCGAATATCTTAGTCAATTCCCAGGGAGCACCCGATTCGCCGAAACGGTCTTCTACGCCTATCATGTCCATCAGTA
>JGI24025J20009_10001846_pt1 | contig 15651 bp, 13 predicted proteins | sample Cruoilmetagenom3_FD_20009 | JGI IMG/M metagenome (IMG submission 20009)
GGTATAATCACAGAGGGCTGGAAATTAAGGACCAAACTAAGTGCATTTTAGCTCTCCTTGAAAACAGATATAAATTAGGTGGCTAAAATGGGACTTTACCCAAAATATTTATTTGTAGGAAAGAGAGGTCCTATGGCAGAAGAAAAAATAATTACTTCAGTGATGGGGGAGAAGCGGCTATTTTATCCCCCTAAAGAATTAAGCCGAAAAGCTTACGTAAAGAGTGTCGATGAATATCGCCAGATATACCAGCGTTCTATAAGTGACCCGGAGAGATTCTGGGCAGAGATGGCAGAGCAGATTGACTGGTATAAGAAGTGGGATAAGGTGCTGGTGGAAAATTTCGCAGGAGGTAAACATGAGTGGTTTGTGGGTGGTAAGCTTAATGTCTGTTATAACTGCCTGGACAGGCATTTGGGAACCTGGCGTAAGAATAAAGCAGCATTAATTTGGGAAGGTGATATTGGTGATAGCCGTGTACTGACCTATCATCAACTGTTCCGTGAGGTATGTCGGTTTGCCAACACCTTGAGGAAATTTGGAGTGAAGAAGGGCGACCGTGTTGCTATCTATCTGCCCATGATTCCGGAATTGCCTATAGCCATGTTAGCCTGTGCGCGGATTGGAGCTATTCACAGCGTGGTCTTTGGGGGTTTCAGCGCCGATGCTTTGCGCAACCGGATACAGGATTGCAATGCTGAGATGCTTATTTGTTGCGATGGCTATTATCGCGGTGGTAAAGTGATGCGTAGTAAGGACAATGCTGATGCAGCACTCGATGAGTGCCCCAGTGTCAAAAATGTGATTGTGGTGAAGAGGACCGACTTGGCGGTAGAGTTGCAACCAAAGCGCGACTACTGGTGGCATGATGTAATGGCGTCTGAATCTGTCAAGCTGTATTGCGATGCCGAGGAATTAGATGCTGAGGACCCGCTTTTTATCCTGTATACCAGCGGCAGTACGGGCAAGCCGAAAGGGGTGTTGCATACACAGGCAGGATATTTATTGTACGTTCTCCAGACCATGAAATGGGTATTTGATATTAAAGAGGAAGATACTTACTGGTGTACGGCAGATATTGGCTGGATAACCGGGCATAGTTATATTGTCTATGGTCCACTGGCACTGGGGGCAACCAGTGTGATGTTTGAGGGTGTCCCCAACTATCCACATCCAGATAGGTTCTGGGGTATCGTGGAAAAGCACCAGGTAAATGTTTTCTATACAGCACCTACGGCTATTCGGGCAATAATGAGGGAAGGTGATGAGTGGCCTAAGAAGCATGATTTAAGCTCGCTGCGGATTCTGGGCACTGTTGGCGAGCCGATTAATCCCGAAGCCTGGATGTGGTATTACAGTGTCATTGGTGAGAGCCGGTGTCCGGTTGTAGATACCTGGTGGCAGACAGAGACTGGTGGAATCCTTATTAGTCCTCTACCTGGCGCAATACCAACCAAGCCGGGCTCGGCAGCGGTACCTCTTCCAGGTATTGAACCAGCAGTGCTGAGGGAGGATGGTACTCCCGCCGGAGTCAACGAGGGTGGCTATCTGGTGATAAAGCGACCCTGGCCGGGTCTGATGCGTGGTGTGTACGGTGAGCCAGAGAGGTTTAGAGAGACTTATTTTACCCGCTTCCCGGGCGTTTACAATGCCGGCGACGGTGCCCGGGTAGATGAGGATGGCTATTACTGGTTGATGGGGCGTATAGATGATGTCATCAATGTGTCCGGACACCGCCTGGGCACTGCAGAAATTGAGAGTGCTCTGGTGTCTCATCCCAAGGTTGCCGAGGCAGCAGTGGTAGGTATAAGCCATGACATCAAGGGACAGGGTATATATGCTTTTGTGACCTTGAAAGACGGTGTGGAGGCGTCTGACAGTCTTTCGAAGGAACTGGTTGCCCATGTCCGCCGGGAGATTGGTCCCATAGCTACCCCGGACAAAATTCAGTTTGCGGGAGTGCTCCCGAAGACCAGGAGCGGTAAGATTATGCGGCGGATACTGGTTAAGATTGCTTCTGGTGCCACTGAATTAGGTGATACCAGCACTCTGGCCGACCCGTCAGTAGTAGAACAACTGCTTGAGGGCAGGCAATAGCCCGGACTGAACACGCGCCTCGTATATCTCAGCGTCATACCCAGGCTTTTTCATCCGCGCCTAGCCGTATGTAGTCAGCGAAAGTTGGACAATTATGTATGGCAACCTCACTCAGATTTTTTGCTGATATGTAAGCCTTAGTACTCATTGCTTGTGAAAACTCTAATCTTGATGAGGTGCTCCTGTTATGGTGGGTGAGGTGTATTCCCAAAGTGGGTGCTGGACTATAAGTTGGGCAAAACAGCGGTGATATTAGAGTAAATACAAGGAACAGATAGCTGATGCCAGGGAAGCTATCGTCCATTATAATGGTCTATATGGAACATCCATTGATGGATATTTATTACAAGCTCCTCGCTGCGTTCGGTCATCGGCATTGGTGGCCTGCTCATACAAGAGAGGAGGTAATCATCGGTGCAATTCTTACCCAGAATGTGGCATGGAAAAATGCGAAGACAGCCATTGATAACCTCAGGCAACACAACCTGCTCACTGTAAAGGCAATTCATGGAGCTAGCATTTCAGAAATCGCCACCTTGATTAAGCCGACTAGATTCTATAACCAGAAGGCACAAAAACTGAAATACTTCATAGATTTATTATTCTACAAATATAATGGGAATCTGGATGCCCTCTTCTCACGGGATACTAATGAGCTAAGGCGGGAACTCCTCAACATCAATGGTTTAGGTGAGGAAACAGTGGATTCTATACTGCTCTATGCTGGGGAAAAGACTGTGTTCGTCATTGATGCCTACACGAAAAGAATATTTTCAAGGCTGGGAGTAACAGGTGAGAAGTGGAGCTACCATGCATACCAGCAATTCTTTATGGAGCGTCTGGTTAAGGATGTGAAATTGTACAATGATTACCATGCTCAGATAGTGCATCTAGGGCATGTGTACTGTAAAAAACATGAACCTGAGTGCACGGCATGTCCTTTGAGCAATCTTTGCCGATCTTGTGTATCCAATCTGCCACTGAAATACTTGAAGAAATGTGGCACTATTTAGCGGCTGCCTGGCAAGAAACAGCTTCGTGATGCTCGGAGGGATGACAATGGACGAACTAATTGAGATGATAAGGGACTTTGATGCGGCAAGGGATTGGAACCAGTTTCACTCTCCTAAGAACCTTGCGATGGCTCTGAGTGTTGAAGTGGCGGAGTTGGTGGAAATCTTTCAGTGGATGTCAGAAGAAGAGAGCACTCAACTCAGTAGAGATAAGCGGACTAGGCTGATGGAAGAGATCGGTGATATCATGATTTATCTGGTCAACCTGTCAGACAAATTTGGCATCAACCCGATAACAGCTGCAAAGAAAAAACTCAAGCTAAATGAATTAAAATACCCGAGTCATATTACCAGGGGTAGTGCTAGGAAGTATTCCGAATATTAGGCACACTTGAGCCAATAATTAGAAATGGTGGACGATGTGAGGAGATTTGAACCACCAAAAAGTTCCTGACTCAAGTGTCATGCGCCGATTTCGAATTAATCGTAGCTATAAGTCATTACCACTGGACAAACATGGGGACGTTTGATTCTCTTGCACTATAACCACACAACCCGAGAAGAGTTCGCAAGCATTCTACCAGTGCCCAACTCCCCATAACACCATAGTATTTACACCGACTATATACCACAACTAACAATTAGATGTACCCAAGAGCTACCAATACTCCGACAACGATGACAATTATTCCTACAACCTGGTGGAAACGATACGTTTTCTCGCCCCATAGTATCTTCGAGCGAGCAACAATTAACCGATAGATAAAAAACTCGCTTTTTAGACTACCGCACACCAGTAAGAACAGACCTGCTACAATTACTAAAATCCCCCATAGTAGATGCATCTTTCCCCTCTCCTACTAGTCGTATCTAAGGTCTTTGTGAATATATCATAATCATTCCTTGGATATGGATTTTGGGTATTTTAGCACAGTGGCTACTAATACGTGATATCGTTTATCTTTATCATCAAGTAAGAATTACCACTGGACGAACATGGGCATGATTACGTGAACGTAATTGTCCACGCCTATGGGGTGGATGGTTCCCGGGCTCGAGGGGGTGGTGACCTCCAGGGCGACCTGGGATTGGTGAAGAACAGACAAAACATCAGAAAGATATTTTACGTTGAAGGCGATTTTCGCCTCTTCTATCGTCATTATCTCGTCTTTTCAAAAGATTCTAGGAGTGGAACTTCTCTTCGGGAAGGCCACTCCCTTCAATGATGCTCCTCAGCGTGCCTACTGGCAATTGCTTCCCCTTGTGATAGGGGACAATCACCTGTTTGCCCGTATCGTCATTCCGCCATTTCTGATGGCTGCCTCGTTGCGAGATGAGAGCGAATCCGTGCTGTTGCAGTATTTTGACAACCTCGTTGGCTCGCAGTCTTGGCAACTTCCGAGCCATCAGGCTGGCACTTCCACCTCAAAGACCTTCTCGTCAGGGTTCAGTTTGACTGGTGCTGGTTCAAGATATAGAGAGATAGCCTCCCTCGTATTCTTTAATGCTTCTTCCTCGGTATCACCAGCACTGCAACATCCTGGAAGTTCTGGACAGTAGGCAGCATAGCTCTTTGTCTCGGAATCGTATTCTAAAACAATACGGAACTTCATTTCGCCTCCTCCCTACTGAATTAAAGCACCTACCACTGGACAAACATGGGCATGACTACGTGAACGTAATTGTCCACGCCTATAGGGCGGATGGTTCCCGGGCTCGAGGGGGTGGTGACCTCCAGGGCGACCTGGGATTGGTGAAGAACAGACAAAACATCAGAAAGATATTTTACGTTGAAGGCGATTTTCGCCTCTTCTCCGTCGGTGAGAGCGTCGATTTCACCAACATTGTCGCCAACTTCCTCGGCCTGAGCAGAAACGGTTACCTTTCCTGGGGTAAGTTCAGCACCTGGGGTGATGACCAGGCGAACTATACCACTGGCGTCGCGAGCAAATATGGAAGATATTTTAGTAACGCGCAGAAACTCGCTAATGTCCACTACAGCTCGCGTGGTATAACTTTGAGGAATAACCTGAGAATAATTAGGGAAGGACCCTTGAAGGAGCTGGGAAACTATCTCAGCATCCTTGAGGCGGAAGAGAGCCTGGCTTTTTTGTTTGTTCACGGTGATTTCTACGGGTTCTTCCTGCTCACCAAGAAGGCGATTCAGTTCATTGAGGGTTCTGGCCGGGATGATAACCGCAAATTTCTCACTGACTGGAGAGCCAAGAGTTGTCTTGTGGACAGCCAGCCTGAAACCATCGGCAGCTACCAGGTTGAGCTGCTCGCCATCAAATTCAGTATTAATTCCGGTTAATACGGGGCGTGATTCTTCGGTGGCAGCAGCAAAGGTGACCTGCGTAATTCCTTCCCTGAGGTTAGCTGCTTCAATGGTGGTAGTTATGCCATCGTTTATCTGAGGGATAGGTGGGAAATCTGCGGCATTAATGCCGTTAATATGGGCTTGAGAATGTCCGCTCTTAAGTTCCATGATGCGACTGGCAGCAGGAAGATTGATTTCAATTAAGTCGTTGGGCAAGGAATTAACAAAGTCGGTGACCAAACGAGCAGGCACAGTTATGTTTCCTTCTTGTTCCACTTTGGCACCAATCCAGCAAGTGGTAGCCATTTCCAGATTGGTGGCTGCCAATTTGAGCCGCGATTGCTCAGCGGATAAAAGGATATTCTGGGTAATAGGCAAGGTAGACCTGGCGGCTACAGCTCTCCCTACAATGTTTAGCCCTCTATTCAGGTTTTCTTGAAGACAAGATAATTTCATGAAATACCTCCCCCTCTGTGTATGATGACAGTATACTATCAATAACTGTAATAATCAATGATTCGACTTGACATAACACTAACTTTATCAAAGGCACATTATTACTGACTATTATGGTCAAGCTGGCTTACTTTCTTCACTATGGGCTAGTCTTTTCAACCTAGTAAACCTTCCGGTATAAAACCATCAAGCTGTAATTAGCGTCCATAGAATGTAGTTAATTCTTTTAACCTGCCTTTGATTATTCACGAGGGGCTTGCTGCCTTTTTTAATCTACTCTATTATATAATATAATGGGGAGTTGGAACAAAACCTGCCATTGCCAGTGAGACGCGGCTCCAGGTGGGAGGATCGGCATAATCCAAGCCTGTCGTTATTACCAAGCTCGGGAGTGAGACTACAGAGATACTTATCAGGGTAACCTATGAAGGAAATAAGAACGAGCGTTACTTTGGAAAGAGATGCTAGCTTTGGCAAAAGGGCCTACTTATAGCTGAGGCTTACAACAGGAGTTTGAAATTGGGTGATAATGCTGGCGATTTGATTCTTGGTGTTGACTTGGGAGGCACCAAGATACTGACGGCGGTGACCAACTCTCAGGGGAAAATGCTATCGCGCGACCACAGTATAACGCCAGCCCGAAAAGGCCATGAGGCGGTCATTCATGCTATTCTGGAGTCTGCGCATCGTGCTTTAGGGCAGGCGGATGTTGCCATTGCAGACCTTATTGTCATAGGAGTCGGGGCGCCCGGTCTCTTAAATCCCGAAACGGGTATCCTCTTTACCTCACCGAATCTGCCAGGATGGCGAGATGTTCCCCTGAGGGACATAATACAAGAAAAACTGGGCAAGAAGACCTTCCTCATCAATGACGCCAATGCTGCTGCTCTGGGAGAATTTTATTTCGGCGCTGCCCGGGGGGCTCGTAATTTCATCTATATTACTATTAGCACGGGCATCGGCGGGGGCATTGTCATTGATGGCAAGATTTACAATGGAGCCATTGGTGCTGCTGGAGAGGTGGGGCATATGACTATTGATGACGATGGCCCAATCTGCAACTGTGGAAACAGAGGTTGCTGGGAAACGCTGGCTTCAGGGACAGCTCTGGCCAGAGAGGCAAGACATCGGATTGAGGAAGGAATGAGGACTTCGATTTTAGAATACGCCGAGGGTGATGTGGAAAAGGTGACGGCGCGAGTGATTCAGGACGCTGCCGAGCGAGGTGATAGCCTGGCTAAAGAACTTATTGGTCGGACCGGCTACTACCTGGGTGTGGGGCTGGCCAATTTAATCAACATATTTAACCCCGAATTGATAGTTATCGGTGGTGGTTTATCAAACATTGGTGATATGCTGTTCGAGCCAGCCTTCAAGGTGGCTGGAGAGAGAGCATATAAGCAGGCTTTCCAGACGGTGCGTTTTGCTTCTGCTGAGCTGGGTCGGAATTCCGGCGTGCTCGGTGCCTCTGTCTTTGCACTCCAGGAGATGAAAAGGCAGAGTCCCTGAGACCCAAGCTTTTGCTGCTGGAAAATGTAGCTGTAACAAGGTTTGGAAGGAGAAAGACAACCGAGGAGGAATCTATGAAAAGGATTGGCATATTGACCAGTGGTGGTGATGCGCCGGGTATGAATGCTTGTATACGGGCAGCAGTACGTGCAGCCATGGCTCAGGGATTGGAGATTTTTGGCATAAGGCGCGGCTATGCCGGACTCATCCGTGATGAAATTGAGCTGCTGGATAGGAAAGCCGTCGCCAATATTATTCACCAGGGTGGGACTATACTGGGCACCGCCCGCTCACCAGAATTCATGACCAACCAGGGCAGGGCACTGGCTATAGAAAATCTTGGTAAGAGGGATATCGAGGGCCTGATTCTCATCGGGGGTGATGGCACTTTCCGAGGCGGCACTACGTTATCGCAAGAATGCGGCGTCAGCATCGTTGGTGTGCCGGGGACGATAGATAATGATGTCTATGGTACTGATTATAGCATTGGCTTTGACACCGCCGTAAATTGCGCACTGGAGGCTATTGACCGTATTCGCGATACTGCCCTGTCTCATGAACGTCTATTTTTCGTGGAGGTGATGGGTCACCACACTGGATTTATTGCCCTGGAGAGTAGCATCGCTGGTGGCGCCGAAGAACTTCTTATACCTGAAGTTCCACTGAGCGTTGATGAGCTTTGCTCACACCTGGAGAGGAATTTCAAAGGGGGAAAGAGAAGTGCAATTGTAGTGGTGGCGGAGACTGAGCAGCCGGGCAATAGTTTTCGTATAGCCCAGGAGGTAAGAGATAAGTTGGGTTTCGATTCCCGGGTATGTATTCTGGGGCATGTCCAGCGTGGAGGTTCGCCGACAGCACGTGACCGGGTTCTGGCTGGTAAGCTTGGTGTGGCGGCTGTACAGATACTGGCGGCTGGTAAAAGCGGGTATATGGTGGGCGAGATAAATTGGAGGGTAGCCTATACTCCGCTTCAATATACCTGGGAAAAGGAAAAGGAACTGAATGTTGAACTTGTAGAGATGAGAAAGCTGCTTTGTGAATGAAAAAAGAAAGTAATCTGCCATGGGAGTGATGTAATGAATATATCTATCGGCAAATTAAGAGGACTTTGGCAATTGGCTGATTCCAAGGGGATGATGAGGATGTGTGCCATTGACCACAGGGGGGCGCTTAAGCGGGCACTGAACGCAAAGAACCCCGATGCCGTGAGTTACCAGGATATGGTTGATTTCAAGCTTGACCTTTGCCAGGCGGTAGCGCCCTTTGCCAGTGCCATATTGCTTGACCCGGAATATGGAGCCGCTCAGGCTATAGCTGCGGGCCTCATGCCCGGGTCTAAGGGACTTCTTGTCAGCCTGGAAAAGAGCGGCTATACCGGAGACAGTGCGGCTAGAATTACTGAGCTCCTGCCTGGCTGGAGTATAAAAAAGATAAAGAAAATGGGAGCTTCAGCGGTCAAGCTCTTAATCTACTTCAGGCCCGATCTGAAAGACATCGCCTCAAAACAACTCGATTTGGTGGCAGAGCTTGCTGACCAGTGCCTTGAAGAAGACATAGCGTTTCTGGTTGAGCCGGTAAGCTATCCTATTGAGGAAGAAGAACGGATAAATCAAGGCGGGACATCTTCGAGAAAGTTTGCTGAGATAAAGCCTAAGCTGGTAATTGAAACTGCCCGACAGATTACTGCCTTGCCCATTGATGTACTGAAAGCTGAATTCCCGGCGGATATTAAGTTTGAGCAAGATGAGGTAAAGCTGCTGGGGTTGTGCCAGGAGTTAGATCGGGCATCCCGGCTGCCCTGGGTGTTGCTCAGTGCTGGCGTTGGCTTTGACTCATTCAGGAAGCAGGTAGAGATAGCCTGTAAGGCAGGAGCTTCTGGTTTTCTGGCCGGCCGTGCCCTGTGGCAGGAGAGTGCTCAAATTCGTTCCCGGGAAAAGAGATTGGACTTTTTCCAGAATACGGCTGCCCCAAGGTTGAAGGAGCTAGCTGAGGTAGCTGATAGATACGGGAAGCCGTGGTATTCCAGGGTGGAAGCTGAAAAGGGCAGATTCTCCCCGGTGGCTGAGGGCTGGTATCGAGGTTATTGATTTCAAGCCCCTATCCCTTTCGAGGGAGAAGAGGTGAGGTCGCATGTAAAACGAGAGGGTGATATGAAACGCTCCAGATTTTTTGCAAGGCAAACCAAGATAGTGTGTACTATTGGTCCGGCTACTAATTCAGCCGCCGTGATTGAGCAACTAATAAGGGCAGGCATGAATGTTGCCAGATTTAACCTGTCCCATGGTAACTTCAGGGAACACGCCCGCAATATTCAAACTGTAAAGAGGCTATCTCACCGTCTGGCAGCCCCTGTTGCTATACTTATGGACTTGCCCGGTCCAAAATATCGCACAGGCAAGCTGAAAGATGGCCAAGCCAGGTTAAAAAAAGGTGCCCAGGTTGTCCTCACCACAAGACAACTGGAAGGAGACGATGAATTAATACCAATTAACCTTTCCACCCTTCCTCAAGATATAAAAGTCAGGGATATCGTGTTGCTTGATGATGGTGCAATGCAACTCAAGGTGCTTGAGAGACGAGACACAGAGGTCAGGTGTAAGGTTATGGTGGGGGGAATACTTACCGAGGGGCGTGGGCTGGTGGTGCCTGGGATGCGTATCTCCGGCCCTTTCATTATCGATGCTTTGCGGGAATGTGTTCTCTTTGCTATCAAGCAGCAGCCTGATTACCTGGCTCTATCATTTGTCAGCAATGCCGATGATGTAACCGATGTAAGAGCTATATTAGGTGAGAACGATACAGACATACCAATTATTGCCAAGATTGAAAGAGGCGTGGCAGTTAATAAATTTGACGATATACTAGCAACNAGCGAGAGTATAATGGTTGCGCGGGGAGACCTTGGTGTGGACATNCCNCTGGAGAAAGTGCCACTGGTGCAGAAGGAGATTATCAGGAAATGCAATCAGGCAGGTAAGCCGGTAATTACCGCCACACAGATGCTGGAATCAATGGTCAGCGCTCCCCGACCAACTCGGGCCGAAGTCACTGATGTGGCTAATGCCATATTTGACGGCACCGATGCCATCATGCTCTCTGCAGAGACCTCCATTGGGAAGTACCCGGTGCACGCAGTTAAAATGATGGCAAGGATTGCCCGGGAAGTAGAAAAGAAACTATCCTACGAGCAGATACTATCAGAAAGAAGCAGGTGGTTGGAGCAGAAGACGGATGAGCTGATAAGTTATAATGCCTGCCACACAGCACAGAGTCTTGGTGCAGTGGCTCTTGTGGCCTTTACACAATCCGGCAGCACAGCAGGACGGGTGTCAAAATACCGTCCCAGAATGCCTATTCTAGCGATAACTCCCGATGCTGTTGTCGTGGGAAGATTAATGCTGCGTTGGGGTGTTTACCCTTCCCAGATAGCGGGACCTTGGTCGGTGGATGACTTATTCGATACGGCGGCTAAGCATTCTAAAGAGCTGGGCCTAGCAAAGGCAGGTGATTTGATAGTGATTACAGGTGGTATTCCTATTGGGGTGGCTGGCTCCACGAATCTGCTTAAAGTAAGAAAAATCGAGTAATTGTGCCTGGGTAGTGCTGGCACATTCTGCATGTAAGGGTCTCGCAATGTGTTGCGAAAATAGGCGAGCATATCTCACTGTGAGGAATAGAGTAGGGGTGCAATCGGATAATAGAGCGTCGCCGCAATGAAGTCTTGCCCGTGGCACGGAAGCTAAACCGAGGCCGAGCCCAGTTTGTCACGCCTGACTGGGCTGAGAATGGGTTAGCTTATTCTGCCGAACTCCTTCTCTAGTTGATGAGAACTTAGATGAATCATGGTTGGCCTGCCATGGGGACAAGTGCGTGGCTGCTTGGTTTGCTCTAGCTGCTTTATTAACTCCCGCATCTCTTCGTTGCTTAGCTGCTGTCCCGCCCTGATAGCACCGTGGCAAGCCAGAGATTGGGCTATCTCTTCTTCCCAGGGATTGGGTTCTTTGCCGGCAAGGTCATCAAGCAGCGCAGTTATTATCTCAATAGTGTTCGCCCTGGCCGTTAGTGCCGGTATGGCGCGTATCAGATAGCTTCTATTCCCGAAAGGATCAATGGTGAAGCCGAATTCAGTCAAAAGCTCTTCACTAGCTTTCAGGGTTTCTTCCTCTCTGGGGCTAAGCTCTATGGTTATCGGCTGGAGTAAGCCCTGGACTTCGACTTCCTTTTGTGACCACTGCGCTAAAATTCGGTCATAAAGTATGCGCTCATGAGCAGCGTGCTGGTCGATGAGGTAGAGTCCATCAGGTCCCTCGGCAATAATATAGGTGTTGGCTAGCTGGCCGAGAACCCGCAAAAGTGGTAATTCCANGGTNGGCAANTGGGCNACANCAAAANNCGGCTCGTTATCCATTATCATGCGGGGGCTCTGCCATTGCCCTGAGCCGAGCGAGAAGGTAGTAGCTTTGGGCCTGGCTACAGGCGTCCTGGCTAACGCACCCTCTATGGCTTTCTGTACGTTGCTAAAGACATTTTGCTCATGGCAAAACTTTATCTGGGCTTTGGCAGGATGAATGTTGACATCAAGCTCGTGAGCCGGCAGAGATATATTGATTATAGCGGTAGGATGCCGGCCATCCATGAGTAAGCCACGATAAGCTTCCTCTGTTGCCCGAGTTAGCAAGGGACTGCGCACCCACCTACGATTAACGAAGAAGCTGAGATAGTTGCGAGTAGAGCGAGCTAGAGAAGGTGGGCTTATTAAGCCTCTGACTTTAACCATGCTGTCCTCCCGTTCCACCTCTAGCATCCTTTGAGCTACCTCTGAACCATATATCTCGCCTACCACCTGGCGCAGGTCGCCATTGCCTGTAGTGCGCAGGCTGTGGCGTTTATCAAGAACCAGGCTGAACTTAACCTCGGGGAAAGCCAGGGCATACTGGCTTACCAAATGGGCGATGTGGCTATTTTCGGTATTTACCGATTTGAGAAACTTAAGTCGCACGGGGAAATAGCGAAACAATCGGCGCACGGTTACGGTAGTGCCTTGGGGCCTGGCTCGGCTCTCCTTGTGGGTTACCTCTCCCTTTCTCAAATAAATGTAGCTGCCCACGGTCTCCGTAGCCCCATATTCAATATGGGGTTGGCTGAGGATTTCCACTTCGGCGACAGCGGCGATGCTGGGCAAAGCTTCGCCCCGAAAGCCGAGGCTGGAGATTTTCTCCAAATCACCTAGATCGCCGATCTTGCTTGTGGCATATCTGTGGAAGGCAAGCTCTAGCTCCGATGCCGGGATGCCCGCCCCGTTATCGCTCACTTTGATTAGCCCTACTCCGCCGCCCTGGGCCTCTACGGCGATCTCGGTGGCTCCAGCATCGAGGGAATTCTCTATCAGCTCCTTGACCACCGAGGCCGGCCTCTCAATCACCTCCCCGGCAGCGATCTTAGAAACTATCTCCGATTCTAAAACCTTGATAGGCATCTGAGAAACTCTACTTCATTAATAAGATAGCCAAGTTTGCCAAGCTTATCATTAAACGTCTTAAACAAAGCCCATGTAACTCCGTAAAGACCAATAGGTTCATGTCCACAATCAATTAGATGACGGTCTTTATATATTTCAAGCCACTCTGCTATTACTTTGTTGCTTTCTTCCTCTGCAAATTTGTAATAGGAATCCTCGTTTTCTTCATCAGATTTCGCTGAATCGAAAATCCCGCTTACACAAAATCCACCCCACCCTTCGTATGCCAATAGATATTCCCCGTTCTCTTCTATACCAACTTCATCTGAAATTTCTTCTAGAGTATCCCATACCCATTTCCAAATTTCAGGTGATGGCACTGTTTCTTTAGATTCTACACCTCTCATCTTATCTCCAATGGCTTAGTACAGAGCATTCTTATTGTGCTTTTGAGTTTTTCTTTAGACAACGCAGATGTAAACCACAAAGAAAATTTATTATCCTTTCGGTTCACTATCCCGAGCAATTGATGAGAAAGGAAAATTAGAAGGCTTTCTACTTCGTTCCTTTCAATTTTTAATATCTGATTTTGTTCACAATATAAATCTATTCTGCCTTTTATTTCGTCTATGCTTCTGGGTGTAAAATCAAGATTTCCGAGTAATATCATCGACTTATTAAGCATATTATTTTGATATTCGATTTTCTGTTGGAGTGGGCTAATTTTTTCGCCTCTTATTATTCCCGGCTGTTTAAGGATTTCAATATAATCAAACGGTGATAGAACATATTCTCTATGAATTCTTAGAATAGTAATCAGAGTTTGAACATCAATTAAAGCTGCTCCTTCTATTTCAGCGTCTCTAGCAACAGCTGGATCAAAACCAACACTGACAATAACCATAAATTCTCCATTGTTTTCTTTCATATGTCTTTTTATTCTTGTGAAATTTATTGCAGACTTTGCATCTGCTTTAGTGCTCTTACCATCAACAATAAATCTAATTGGTTCTGAAACTAGGACGTCTGTTTCGCCTGGACCACCGATTCTTTCACATGGAAAGCCTATCTCTGTAAAGAATTTCTCAAGTGCCAATTCAAAATTTTTGGGGTTACTACTATCCTTTGCTGTCATTAGCAATTCTTCCTCTAATGGCATAGGTTTCTTAGGCATAGGAAATATTTCTTCTTTCGCTACTTTGGGTTGGAATTCTCCTAACTCAGGCAAATAAGCTCTACGAAATTCTCGCGGAGAAAAGTCAAAATAGTTTAAGAATTCCGTCANCTCGTATTTCCCTTTTCTAGGTATTTCGAGGAGGTAGCTTTTCTCATTGGTCTTTAGCAGATTAAATTTCCATTGACCAGACTGCAAAGCAATATCTTTTTTAATTGCATCAAATTTGTCGGAGGGAAATATCAGATAATCGATTTCATCTGGCGCGAAAACACATGCACACACGATGAAGAAATTTTGGTCAGAATATTTTTCATACTCACTCTTGGTTATTCCAAACCAAAATTTTCCAATCAGATTTTTTGTAGCACCAGCATTTTTGTTATAGCGTATGTATAAGATTGCCTTAGAATTCAACGCAATAACATCTGAACCTCGAATCGATTCAATTTGATACTGTTTTCTTAAGGCTTCTATCAATATCTGTTTAGGATTAAAGGTATCCATGAAGCCTATTCACCTCTAACGCCAATAGATTCTCATTTCTCTTCTATTCCACCCTTATTCCTTTTGGTGTAATTTAGCATCTTTATTTTACACGGTTTCGTGTATTTTGTCAATACTTTATGAGGAAAAATCAAAATCTTTCTCGATTTTTTCCAGGGGTGCCAGGCTGGCCAGGAGCTTCTTAACCCCCGCCTGTTCAAAGGCTACGGTCAGCTCCTGGTCATCCCTTGTCGGATTGCAATTCATCACTATGCCGGGGCCAAATTTGTTGTGGCAGACATGGTCACCGATCTTTAGCGTTAGAGTGCCAAGAGGGTGTGGGGAAGGCTGGGAGTCCCGATTAAAATCGGGACTAGCTACAGGAGTCGGGCTTCCCTCCCATAGTCCTCTTGGTCTTATCAGGCGGGGTGAGATGTCCTGGAGAAAACGGGACGGTGGGTTTGCCGTGCTGCCGCCGAACAAACTTCGACGATAACTGCGTAAAAGATAGAGTCGCTTCTTGGCTCTGGTTATTCCCACGTAGCAAAGGCGGCGCTCCTCTTCCATCTCTTGCGGGTCGTCGAAAGATTTCCTGTGTGGGAGAATCCCTTCCTCCATGCCGACAATAAAAACCGCGGGGAATTCCAATCCTTTGGCTTGATGCAAGGTGATCAGTGTCACAGCGTCAGCCTTCTCATCCAGTTCATCTATGTCCGATACCAGGCTTACTTTTTCCAAAAATGTAGTTAAGGCCTCTTCAGAGTCGAGCTCATCATATTCGCTGGCAACGCTCTTCAGCTCCATTACGTTCTCCCATCTATCCTCCCCATCTTCCTTGTCCAGAATATATTTTCTATATCCGGTGTGCTCCCATATCTCATCCAGTAGACCAGCAAGGCTTAGCTCACGGCTTTGGGCAATGAGCTCAGCCATAACAGCATCAAATCCGGCCAGGGCTTGAGCAATGCGCTGAGGAAGAGATTGCTTCATCCCGATAGAATCGGGATGANNCACCTGTTTTAAAGCCTCGAAGAGGGAGACATCATGAGCCTTTGCCCAATCCTGAAGATGGCTTAGGGTACGCTGCCCAATGCCCCTTACAGGAACATTTATTATCCGGACAAGGCTGACATTGTCC
>JGI24025J20009_10001847_pt1 | contig 15651 bp, 12 predicted proteins | sample Cruoilmetagenom3_FD_20009 | JGI IMG/M metagenome (IMG submission 20009)
CTGGATCAGGCTTTCGCCCATTGTCCAATATTCCCCACTGCTGCCTCCCGTAGGAGTCTGGGCCGTGTCTCAGTCCCAGTGTGGCTGATCATCCTCTAAGACCAGCTATGGATCGTCGCCTTGGTGAGCTTTTACCTCACCAACTAGCTAATCCAACGCGGGCCCATCCTTTGGCGATAAATCTTTGGTCCGAAGACATTATCCGGTATTAGCAGCGATTTCTCACTGTTATTCCGAACCTAAGGGCAGGTTCCCACGCGTTACGCACCCGTGCGCCACTAACCCCGAAGGGTTCGTTCGACTTGCATGTGTTAGGCATGCCGCCAGCGTTCGTTCTGAGCCAGGATCAAACTCTCAAGTTTGTGTCATACACCAAGCCGGCACAGTAAACTGCAAACCGGCAAGGCATAAGCTTCAAGGAGCCGATACCTGCACTGTCAAACGTAATGGATACGAAGGACATGCATCACCCATAACCAGACGTGGAGTCTGAAAATGGATGTGGTTTCGGCTTAATTTAACAGGTATCCGGAGCCTTAAAACCCCCGGACCTGGCGCCGTCGCCCACATGTCCCTTCATCTAAAATCAACAATGTCAAAGAGCCAACCAACATTAAAAGGCGGACAGCGAAGGCTTCCCCGATTTACACCGGGGGACCGGCTATCCACTTATATTGGCGACCGAACGTTGCGAGGGCGGTAGAAACCGTCAGCGCCGCGTCGGTGAGAGGGCATATATGGGCGCCTCCAGATTCGGTCAACGCCTTTTTGCAATTTNATTTCAAAANTNGNNAATTTTGNNGNAAAANCNCGGATTTGCGCGAGTTTTTATGCCCTCGCCTGTCATCCAATATAGGCTCCTCGCCCGGACGAACCAGGGTGTGGCGGNTCAATTCACCTGCCCAGCCGTGTGATTCACCCCATTTTGCCAATGCCGGGCGGCGCAGTGCATGGCGATTCACCCTTTTTACCGCGAGATTCGCGCCATTGAGGCAATCTTTACGCGCACGCGGTTAAGGATGGCGCAGTTCGAACAGCCAGGATCCGGGTCATACGCATGAATCACCCGCAGCACTCAACCGTGCCTGCCGCAGACAATAAGACCGCGCCGCGCGTGGCGGTCATCGTGCCTGCCTATGGCGTGGCGCATCTGCTGGGGGACGCGCTGAGCTCTTTACAAGCACAGACGCTGCGCGATTGGGAATGCGTGGTCGTGGATGACGGCGCGCCCGATGACGTTGCCGGGGCTGTTGCCCCGTTCCTGGAAGATGCGCGCATCACATTTCTCAACACAGACAATGGCGGCGTCTCTGCAGCGCGCAACCGTGCCATTGCCCATTGCAGCGCGCCGCTCATCACCCTGCTTGATGGCGACGACATGCTTCGCCCCGAATATCTCGCCACGATGACAGCGGCGCTGGAAGATGATTCGGACGCACGGCTTGTGACATGCAACGCGCGCATCTTCGGAGCGGTGCCGCAAGAGCGCCCCTGCTTCACCGGCAAACAGGGCAAGGGGGACGGCCAGCATGGTTCGCTGAGCGATGTGCTCGATCGCAGCTTCGGGATCTATATCGGCTCCACCTTCCGCCGTAACGATTTCGATGCAGTGGGCGGCTTCGACACGACCATGACCCATGCTGAGGACTTCGACTTCTGGGTGCGCCTCGTGCTGCTGGGTGGGCACGCGCTCTATATGGATGAGGTTTTAGCGGACTACCGCGTCCGGGGAAACTCCGCCTCGGCATCGACCATCAACATGTTCAAGGGCAATATTCGCGTTTGCGAGAAAGCTCTGCACACGCTCTCTCCTGATACGCCCGAAGCACGAGTGGCGCAGGCCATGATTGCCGAGAACGCACGGCAATTGCGTTTCGAGCAGGCCGTCGACCGCGTCATCGACGGTGACAGACAGGCGATTGCCGATCTTCGCGAGACACGCGGCGCGCAGCAAGGTGCGGCTTGGGATGCAGCCTTCCTGTTATGGCGTGCCTTCCCTGGTCTGGCCGCACCATTGCTCATGCGGCGGCGCGCGGAAAACGCGCGCGGCGCCGCGCAGAAGGCAGGTTGAGCCATGTCTGCCAACTCCTCTACCAACAGCATGAGCGTGCGCGCCGCGGCGCTGCTGGCGATGGCCAGCCAGATGAGCGCCTTCACGATTCAGTTCGTGGCGAGCGTTATTTTGGCGCGCTATTTCATCGATCCGGAGGAGCTGGGCCTTTTCACGATCGCCTTCTCTTTCATCTCCCTGCTCGCTGTATTGCAGGAATTCGGGATCACCCGCTTCATAACCGGCGAGAAGGAGCTGGATGACGGGCGCATCCGCACCGCCTTTACGGTCTCGCTCACGATTAGCTGGGCAGTGGCGATTGGCTGCGTAGCGTTCGCATGGCCGGTCTCCGCATTTTACGACATGCCTGAGCTTCTGCCGCTGATGCTGGTGATCGCGGCAAGTTACTTCTTTGTGCCGCTTGCTATCGTGCCCATGGCGCTGGCGCATCGCAAGCTCGATTTCGTCTCCAACACCATGACAGAGAACGGCGTTGTCCTCGCCAATGCGAGCGTGGCGCTATGGCTGGCGTGGAAAGGTTACGGCGCGATGGCGCTGGCATGGGGCGCCTTTGCTCAGCAAATTGCGCGCATGATAATCGCACAATGGCGCGTTGGCTTTATCCTGCCCTTCCCGCCCCGGCTGGACGGCGCACTGCCCATACTGCGCTTTGGCGGCTTCGCGACGATACTTTCCGCCCTGTATCAGGCGAGCGCGCGGCTGCCCGAACTGCTGATCGGACGTCTGCTGGACACAGCCGCGCTCGGCCTGTTCGCCCGTGCCTTTGGCCTTGCGGCGCAATTGCGGCTGCTTGTCTCAGGCGCGCTTGGAACCGTCTTCTACCCCGCTTTCCGCCAATTGCGCGATGAAGGGGAGGCACTTGGCCCGCATTACGAACGCGTCACGGCCAGCTATTGCGCTATCACCTGGCCAGCGATGGCAGGACTGGCCGCTTGCGCCACGCCGATCATCTCCATGCTCTATGGCGAGCGGTGGATGGGCGCGGCGGTTCCGCTGGAATGGATTGCGATCTCGCAAATCCTGTTCATCGCCCTGCCCCTGCATACCGATCTGCCGATCCTGCTGCACCGCAAGCGCGCGCTGTTGTGGCGCAGCGGCTGGGACACNTTTGCTTCCGTCGCCTTGCTGGTGGTCGGCGCGTGGTTCTCTCTGGAAGCGGCGGCGGCGAGCCGGGTTGCGCATGGGCTGGTGTGGCTAGCTATCTTCGCACCCTTCCTTGCTCAGACCATCCAATTCAACTGGAACGCGATGATCCGCATCTGGCTGCAATCTGCGCTGGCCACAGGACTGGCCGTGCTGCCCGTGTGGCTGTCCTACATATATTGGGCCCCTGCCGAGCAGGCGAGCATCGGCCAATTGCTGGTCGCAGTTCTGGCGGGCATGGTTCTGTGGCTCATATGTCTGCGCCAGACCCACCACCGCGCCTATAGCGAGATTCATGGCTATGCCTGCTCGGCGTTCGATCGGTTCGGATGGAGCCACTGGATGCCCGCTCCGCTATAGGAACGGGCTTTCATTATTTGGGCCTCATTTGGGACTTGGACCCTGCCGTGATACAATCTCGACATTCTCGTCGCTGATGGGACGCGTCGACGGGCGGGAGAAGCAGACATATGAACTGGCTCGCCATCTTTGGAGCGGTTGCGCTTTCGGGCGGCACTCTTTTTGCCCAGGGCGAAAAGATCGGATCGGGCGAACCCGAAACTGTCGCCGGAACGCAGGACCCTGAGCAGGAAATCGGGCCAGATGGGCGGATTGACCCGCTTGTCGACATCATCGCCATGGAGGCCGAACGCAACCGCCGCATGACGGTGCCTGTTACGATCATGGGCCAAGGCCCATTCCGTTTTATGGTCGATACCGGCGCTCAGGCGACGGTGCTGTCGACCGAGCTGGCCGAACACTTGCAGCTCCATGATCGCGACGATGCCTTGCTGGTCGGCATGGCCAGCAGCCGCGCGGTGCAAACCACCATGGTACCCGATTTCGCTCTGGGCGATCGCACCTTCACCGTGCGCACCGCGCCGATAGTGGAAGGCAGTAATATCGGCCGGGCCGACGGCATATTGGGACTGGACAGTCTGCAGGGCCAGCGCGTGCTGCTCGACTTCGACAATGAAGAGATGCGCATTGCCGACAGTTTTGCAGCGGGCGGATCACGCAGTTACGACATCATTGTGCGTGCGCGCGAAAGGCTCGGCCAGTTGATCATTCACCGCGCCCGGATCGATGGGATCAGGGTCGCAGTGATTATCGATACCGGCGCGCAAAGCTCGATCGGCAATCCCGCCTTGCAAGATCGGATGAGGCGGCAGCGTGTCGCGCAGGAACACACCGTCATGACCGATGTGAACGGCATCGACATCACCGGCCAGACCCGCATTGCCCGCAATATGGATCTGGGCAGCATGCGCCTGACCAATATTCCGGTTACCTTTGCCGACGCCCCGACTTTCCGCGAGCTTGGCCTGGCCGGTCGTCCGGCGATGATCCTGGGGATGAGCGAGCTGAGCTTGTTCAGCCGCGTGGCGATTGATTTTCGCTCAAACCGTATCCTGTTCGACATGCCGGCTGAACTGACCCGCGATCAGAATTGGAATTTCAACCAGCGTGCTACACGGCTTGAGCAATAACACGCGGCCTTGCACCAGTGCTCTGCATCCCCAATTGAGAGGCTGTGAGAGATTTCGGCGACAGAACGGGAACTGGCGAAAGCGCCGATTGGGCGACCATGCGCCGGTTCCTGCCCTATTTGTGGCCCAAGGGTCGGCCTGAACTCAAACGCCGTATCATCGGTGCGGGCCTGTTCGTGCTGCTGGCCAAGGCTGTCGTCCTCACCCTGCCTTTTGCCTATGCCCGCGCAGTGGACATCATGGCCGCCGATGGCGATCCGGCGGTGTGGGTCGCGCTAGCTCTGGTGATTGCCTATGCGACGGGACGCTTTGGCGGCGTGTTGTTCGATCAACTGCGCAACATCACTTTCAACCGCGTAGGACAGGATGCGGTGCTGGGCCTGACGCAGGACGTGTTCGCGCGGTTGCACCGCCTGTCGCTGCGCTTCCACCTTTCGCGCCGCACGGGCGAGATCACCCGCGTGGTGGAGCGCGGCACCAAATCGATCAGCTCGATGCTGTATTTCCTGCTGTTCAACATTGCCCCTACCGCCATCGAACTGGTGGTGGTTTCGGCCATTTTCTGGACGGTGTTCGGCTGGGAATTGGTCGCCGCGACTGCCGTCACCGTAGTGAGTTTCATCTGGATCACCCAGCGCATTACCGAGTGGCGCGTGAAGCTGCGCAAGGAAATGAACGATCTCGACGGGCAAGCGATGGCGCGCGCGGTGGACAGCCTGCTGAATTACGAAACGGTCAAATATTTCAGCGCCGAAGCGCGCGAGCAGCGCCGCTACACACAATCAGCCAACGCCTATACCGAAGCCGCAATAAAAACCGAGAACTCACTCGGCCTGCTCAACATTGTGCAGGCGAGCATTCTCAATCTGATGATGGGCGGCGCGATGGCGTGGACCGTGTGGGGATGGTCGCAAGGCCGCCTCAGCCCCGGCGATCTGGTGCTGGTGAACAGCTATCTGCTGCAACTTTTCCGCCCGCTCGACATGCTCGGCTGGGTCTATCGCTCTATCCGTCAGGGCCTGATCGATATGGCCGATATGTTCCGCCTGCTCGATACCGAGACCGAAGTGGAGGATACGCCCGGCGCTCCTGCGCTAATCGTGCGCCGCCCGGCCGTGACTTTCGAGGACGTGAGCTTCGGCTACGACAAAGATCGCCAGATCCTCCACCGCCTCAGCTTTGAAGCACCTGCTGGCAGCACAATAGCGCTGGTCGGTTCGTCAGGTGCGGGAAAATCGACAATCGGGCGATTGCTGTTCCGCTTTTACGATCCGTGGGAAGGCCGCGTCTGTGTTGACGGGCAAGATATCAGCCAAGTGACGCAAGCATCATTGCGCGATGCGATCGGCATCGTCCCGCAGGACAGCGTGCTGTTCAACGACACGATTGGCTACAACATCGCCTATGGCCGCGATGATCCATCGCAAGGCGCCATCCGCAAGGCCGCTGCCGATGCCGCGATCCTGCCTTTCATTGAAAGCCTGCCGCAGGGCTTCGACACCGAAGTGGGTGAGCGCGGACTGAAACTTTCCGGCGGCGAAAAGCAGCGCGTGGCAATTGCCCGCACTCTGCTGAAAGACCCGCCGATCCTGTTGCTGGACGAAGCGACCAGCGCGCTCGACAGCCGTACAGAACAGGACATTCTTGCGACCTTAAAGCGCGTAAGTGCCAACCGCACGACCATCGCCATTGCCCACCGCCTGTCGACGATTGCGGACGCAGACATCATCCATGTGATGGATAAAGGGCAGATCGTGGAGACGGGCAATCACGGCGATCTGCTGCGCCAAGACGGGCTCTACGCCGACATGTGGAACCGCCAGCAGAATGAAGAGCCAACAACAGCTGACCCGGCAGCCGAGGCCGCTGAATAGCGACCTCGGCCTGAGTTCGGACTACTCTCCGCTGGCAGGTGCTTGCGGATTGGTGAGGTCCAGATCGCTGGCTGGAATGACTTCCACATCGGGTCGGAGTGCGCGCAAATCATCGATAAATGCAGACGCATTGCCAACCACAACAAGCGTCACGTCTTCAGGCGCGAAATACTCTGCCGCTGCCGCCGTAGCCTGAGCACTGGTAACAGCATCCAGATTGGCAGCGTAGCGCGTGATCTCTGCCGGATCGACGCCCAGCGTCAACAAGGTGGCAAGCCTGCCTGCGTAACCTGAAGACGTTTCCAGACCACGCGAGAAACCGCCCGTCAGATACAGACGGCGACGATCAAGCAGACTGTCTTCCAGCGGCTCTGTGCCGATGCGCGCGAATTGGTCGAGCATGACCTGCGCGACTTCATCCACGGTCTCATTGGCTGTCTGCGCGCTGGCTTGTAGCAGCGGGTCTTCCATCAGTGAGCCGAGACTGGAATAGGAACCGTAGGACAAGGCACGATTGGTGCGGATTTCCTCGAACAGGCGCCCGCTCGAACCGCCGCCAAGCACGGCGTTGGCAAGCAACAATGGGAAATAGTCGTCATTGTCCAGCGCGGGGCCGCGTCCGGCAAGGTACACGGCAGCCTGTCCGGCATCGGGAAGATCGATCACCACCGTTCGCGCCGTCTGGGCTTCGCCCGCACGGCCCGTGATGGGCGCGGGAACCGGTGCATCACTTTGCCAATCGCCAAACAGTTCTTCGGCCAGAGCAAAAGCCTGCTCGGGCGAGACACCGCCACTGACGACGATCTGCGCCGCGCCGGGATGCCAATAGGTCGTGCGATGGGCCATGAGATCCTCGCGGCTGATCGCCTCGAGCGATTGCGGAGTGCCGCCGGTGATCGAACCGTAGGGCGCGTCACCGTAGAGAATGGGCCGAATAGCCATGCGGGCGAGCGAGGCAGGCTCGCTCATCGCAACGCGCATACCGTCCAGCGCGCGGGCGCGTTCGCGCTGAAACACATCTTCGGGATAGGACGCATCGCGGATCACTGCCGACAGGATTTCACCTGCGGCATCAAGATTGGCGACCGGTGCGGTGAGTGAGAAGGAGGTGTTGTCGCTGCGCGCAGAACCGCCCATGCTTGCCCCAAGGCTTTCCAGCCGCGCGGCAATTTCCTGCGCGCTTTGTGTCGATGTGCCTTGTTCGGCAAGCGCGGCGGCCATTTGCGCGATGCCCGCCTTGGCGCGCGGATCGCTGACGCTTCCGCCCGGCAGCAGGACGCTCATGGTGGCAATCGGCACATCGCCGGTTTGCACCGCGAGAACCTCAATACCGTTGGACAGCGTGTGCGTTACGAAGTCGGGCACTTCCACGACCGGCACTTCGCCGGGCCCTGGAGGCGCTTGGCGTTCGCCTTCCGGCAGCACGGCGAGCGGTTCGCCGACGGCGGGCGGCAGTGTGCGGAAAGTGGGCATGGGTTCGGGATTGGCGAAAGTCGCAGGATCAAACTCGCCGCGCGTGTAAGTCATGTCGACACGCGCGTCGGGATCAAGCCATTCGCGCGCTACGCGCCTAATGTCTGCTGCTGTCACTTCGGCAATCGCGGCGAGGCGGCGGTCCGCTGCACGCGGATCACCTGTTGAAACCAGCGCCTCACCCAATTCAAACGCTCTGCCGCGTGCAGTTTCACGGCGGCGCAGCGACGTTGAAATCAGCTCATTCTTGGCCTCGGCCAGCTCTTCTGCCGTCACCAATTCATCGCGCATCCGCGCTGTTTCTGAAGCGAGGATCGCGGCGACCTGTTCTGGATTGGCCTGCGGGTTCATCACGCCAAATTGCGAAAACGTGCCAGCCTCTTCGCTGAAACTCACGCCTTGCTCGGCCTGCACCGCGATGCCCGGTTCCACCAATGCTGCATACAGACGGCTGTTCTCTCCGCGGCCCATGATCGCGCTGAGCACTTCGAGCGCCGCGGTATCAGGATGGGTTGCTTCGGGAACTTGCCAGACAGTCCCTATCAGCGGTAGCGGCACGTTGGGCGCAGATGCCGTGACACTGCGCGGCTGGGTCCGGCGGTCTTCGCGCGTCGTGATGGTGATCTCCACCGGATTGGCGCGCGGTGGAATGTCGTCGAAATATTCGCCCACCAGCGCACGCAGATTGTCCATTTCGAAATTGCCCGCGACGATCAGCGTAGCTGTATCCGGCCCGTAATAGGCCTGATGAAAGGCACGCGCATCTTCAAGCGTGGCGGCATCCAGATCTGCCATACTGCCAATGCCGGGGCGGCGATGCGGCAGGCTGTCATAAGCAACTTCGGGAACGACGACCCGGCCAAACAGGCCATATGGCGGCGCCAGTACGCGGGTCCGGTATTCTTCCTTCACCACATCGCGTTCTGTCTCGAAAACTTGGTCATCCACCACCGGGAAGGCCATGCGTTCGCGGTGCGTCCACAGCATCGTTTCGAGATATTCGGCCGGCACGGTTTCGAAGTAATTGGTGCGGTCCGTGCCGTTAGAGGCATTGCGCGTGCCGCCGACATCAGCCGTCAGGTCGTAAATCATGTTGTAGGGCATATTCACCGTCTTGCGGCTGAGAATATGTTCAAACAGATGCGCGAAACCGGAGCGCCCCTCGGGATCGAGCTTCGACCCGATTTCATACCACAGCGATGTGGTGACAGTTGCGGTCGTATCGTCCTGAATGGCGATGACGCGCAATCCGTTGCCCAGCGTCCATTCGGTGAATTCGATCTCCGGCGCGGTCAGCACCGGCGCTTCGTCTGCATCTTGAGCCAAGGCAGGTTGGGTGGCGGCCAGAGCGAGCGCCAGAGCGCTGGTGGCGAGAAAGCGGAATGTCATTGAATAGTCCCCTCGAAAATTCATAGGTTCAGGCTGCAGGTTAGAACATCGCAAACACGGCACCGCAAGGGCGCAATTGGCATCTCTCGACGAACGGCAAACCCGCTTCGCCAAGCAGTCATGCCTGTGCTCCGCCACAGCTTCAAACTTGCATTGTGCAGCGCAACATGCGAGGGCGTTGCCGAATTTCATATCGGTGCGCAGCACAGCAGCGCGTCTCAGCCCAAACGGACAGTTATCATGATCGACACAGCCGCGCTCAAGCGCGACTGGCTCGCCAATCCGCGCGCCGAAATCCTCGCTGGCATCGTTGTCGCCCTTGCCCTGATCCCCGAAGCCATAGGCTTTTCGATCATCGCAGGCGTCGATCCTCGCGTTGGCCTTTATGCCTCGATCTGCATCGCCATGGTAATTGCCTTTACCGGTGGTCGTCCCGGAATGATCTCTGCCGCGACCGCTGCCGTCGCAGTCGTGGTGATCCCGCTGGTGCGCGACTACGGCGTTGAATATCTGTTCGCCGCCACGATCCTGATGGGCATTATCCAGCTAGTAGCTGCCGCGCTGCGGCTCGACTTGCTGATGCAATTTGTCGCCCGGTCAGTCATCACCGGCTTCGTCAACGCACTGGCGATCCTCATTTTCATGGCGCAGCTGCCGCAGCTCGACTGGACCAATGACGGGGTGAACTGGATCACCTATGCAATGGTGATCGGCGGTCTGTTTATCATATACCTGCTGCCCAAGCTGACCACTGCTGTCCCCTCACCACTGGTCGCGATCATTGTGCTGGGCGCGCTGTCCATCGGGCTGAATTTCGATGTGAACACCGTCAGCGATATGGGCGAGCTGCCCGAAGGCCTACCCTATTTCATCGTGCCGAACGTGCCGCTGACGTGGGAAACGCTGGCGATCATCGCGCCCTATTCCGCCACCATGGCTGCCGTCGGCCTGCTGGAAAGCTTGCTGACCGCGCAGATTGTTGATGACATGACGCACACCGATTCCAACAAGCAGCGCGAAAGCGGCGGTCAGGGCATTGCCAATGTGGTCGCAGCGTTCTTCGGCGGCATGGGCGGCTGCGCGATGATCGGCCAGTCGGTGATCAACGTGACCAGCGGCGGGCGCGGACGGCTGTCTACGTTCACCGCCGGCTTTACTTTGCTGGTCTTGCTGTGGTTGCTCGGCCCCATCGTCGGGCAGATCCCGATGGCCGCTCTGGTCGCCGTGATGATAATGGTGAGCATCGGTACCTTCAGCTGGAACTCGATCCCCAATTTGCGCAAGCACCCATGGCAGGCGAATATCGTCATGCTTTCAACGGTGGTCGTTGTCGTTGCTACGCATAACCTTGCGCTCGGCGTGCTGGTCGGCGTGCTGCTGTCAGCCTTCTTCTTCGCCGGAATGGTCTCCAAACTGTTCGAAGTCGAACGCACCCGCGATGACCAGATCGCGACCTATATCGTAACGGGCCAGATTTTCTTCGCCAGCGTGGATCGCTTCTCCAGAGCCTTTGGCCGCGAGAGCGAGCTCCCGGACCCGGCAGACCATGTGGTGATCGACGTCACCGGCGCGCATTTCTGGGATATTTCCGGCGTCGGCGTGCTCGACAAGGTGGTCGAACGGATGCGCATGAACGGCCGCAGCGTGCAGGTGGTTGGCCTCAATCAGGCCAGCGCCGATCTGGTCGACAAATTCGCGCTGACCGACAAGACGGGTGTGGAGATCGGGCTCGCGCCGCATCCTTGACGAGATTTCTCTCGATTGCATTGCGATTTAGGGCTGGCATCATGCAGAGTGATCATGCCCACCGGAGAGTGCCGAGATGAAAAGGTTTGCGCGACGGATATTGATAGCCGTTTCATTGCTTATTGTGGGGGCCGTACTCGGCCCAGTTTCTTTAGCTGCTGTTGCCGCTTATATTACTAGCGATCAGGACGACGAGTTCGGAGAACATCGCGAGGCTGCTAGGCTAGTCGATGCCTACCAAGACAACCTTAGGCCAGGGCGTCTATTCCTGACCCTTGCATCGCCTGAAGACGGAGCAGAATGCGCCTACGATCCAGATCAGTTGTTCCCAAATTCCATGCAACAGTTCGATGAATCGACGGATACGAAAGCGTTCACCGATTATGTTGGCTATCTAGCTTTAGATAGGTGGCGCAATCGAACCCGCAACGAGGAATGGATCGGCGCCGTGGCGGTCCAACTCAACGAACAAATGAGTGATTTTGAAACAGGGTTTTTGCGTAGGTGTATTGAGGGAACGGTCTTTTCGCAGCTTTGCATGGAGCGGGTAGAAGCATTCAGTAATTCGGCGCCGCGATTTGATCATTCCCGCGATCCTATTCCAGTCTTAGGTATGGGTATCGAAAATGAGATCGTCTGCACTTACGCCGACGGCGTGGCGGCACGCTTAGGACTGCCAATCGCTGAGCGGGGCCAAGCAGCCGAATGAATTCTTGCTTAGAATTCTGCCTGCTCAGGAATGAGAGCCGCTACAAAATATACTTCGACAGATCAGCGTCACCCGCCAGCTCGCCGAGCCGTTCGCGGACATAGGCTGCATCGACGCTCACGCTTTCACCTTTGCGATCCTCAGCTTCGAAGCTGAGTTCCTCGAACAGCTTTTCCATCACCGTCTGCAAGCGCCTTGCGCCGATGTTTTCGACGCTTTCGTTCACTTGCGCGGCGATCTTGGCGACTTCGGCCACGGCGTCGTCATCCATGTCCACAGTCAGCTCTTCTGTGCCGAGCAGGGCCTTGTACTGGCTCACCAGATTGGCTCTGGTTTCGGACAGAATGCGGACGAAATCCTCTTCCGTCAGGCTGCGCAATTCAACGCGGATGGGCAGGCGGCCCTGCAATTCGGGTAGCATGTCCGAAGGCTTGGCCACGTGGAACGCGCCGGATGCAATAAACAAGACATGGTCGGTTTTCATCGGCCCATACTTGGTGGCAACCGTCGTGCCTTCGATCAGCGGCAGCAAGTCGCGTTGCACACCTTCGCGGGACACCGAGCCGCCGCGCACATCGCTGACGGCAATCTTGTCGACCTCGTCCAGAAACACGATGCCGTTGGTTTCTGCATTGGCGAGCGCCACGCGGGCGACATCGTCCTGATCCATGCGCTTTTCGGCTTCTTCATCGACCAGCCGGTCCCACGCATCGGGCACTTTCAATTTCTGCTTCTTCTTGGGCGGGCCGCCGAACGCTTTGCCCATCATTTCCGACAGATTGATCATGGTCGCGCCATTGCCCATGCCGGGGATGTCCATCTGCATCCCGCCTGCTTCAGCGACTTCGATCTCGACCTCGGTATCGTTCATCGAATTGTCCGTGATGCGCTGGCGGAAGCTCTGGCGCGTGGCTTCGCTGGCGCTGGGGCCGACCAATGCATCGAGCAAGCGGTCCATTGCCGCTTCGCTGGCAGCTTCGCGCACGGCTTCACGGCGGCTGTCTTTTTCCAGCCGGATCGCGTCCTCGACAAGGTCACGGGCGATCTGTTCGACATCGCGCCCGACATAGCCGACTTCGGTGAACTTGGTCGCTTCAACTTTCACGAACGGCGCTTCGGCCAGCTTGGCGAGGCGGCGGCTGATTTCAGTCTTACCGCAGCCGGTGGGGCCGATCATCAGGATGTTCTTGGGCGTGACCTCATCGCGCAATTCAGGCGACAGGCGTTGGCGCCGCCAGCGGTTGCGCAGCGCCACTGCGACGGCGCGCTTGGCATCCTTCTGGCCGATGATGTGTTCGTCCAGTGCGGCAACAATCGCCTTGGGTGTCAAATTGTCCATGGAGTCTCTCAGACCGTTTCTACGGTAACATTGCCGTTGGTGAAGACGCAGATTTCAGCGGCGACTTCCATCGCTTTGGTCGCGATCACTTCGGCATCTTCTTCGTAATTGGCGAGCGCTTTGGCGGCGGCGAGCGCGTAATTCCCGCCCGAACCGATCGCGGCGATCCCGCCTTCGGGTTCCAGCACATCGCCATTGCCGGTCAGTACCAGCAGCACTTCGGCATCGGCAACGATCATCAGGGCTTCGAGATTGCGGAGATATTTGTCGGTACGCCAGTCCTTGGCCAGTTCCACCGCAGCACGCAGCAATTGCCCGCTATATTGTTCCAGCTTGCGTTCCAGCCGCTCGAACAGAGTGAAAGCATCGGCAGTCGCGCCAGCGAAACCGGCGACAACCTTGCCATCTTCTCCAATACGGCGAACTTTGCGCGCATTGGGTTTCATCACAGTATTGCCCATCGACACCTGACCATCGCCCGCGACAACGGTCTTGCCGTCGCGCTTGACGCCGATGATGGTGGTTCCGTGCCACTGGGTCAGGCCGTGGCTCGCCTTATCGTCGCTCATGCCGAGCATATGGGCGTGACGGCATCCAGCTTCAAGCGAAGCGCTGCTTATCGTCCCGTTGGGGGAGCGCCGCTGCCGACCGTGCCGATATTGCCGAACAGGTCTTCCAGGAAGCCGCGTTCACGGCCCAGAGTTGGCGTTTCATCGCTTTCCGGGCTGATCCGCGCGACTTGGTCGATCCCGCTGCGATCGGTTGAGACGACATTACCAGCCGCATCGAAATGCACCGCGAGCACGCTGTGCGAATTGATCCGCGGCTGGCGAAACGGCGCCTGCTCAGTGCGACTGGAAATGTAGTACCAGACCGGATCGCCGAACTTGCTGACCATGGTCGGCTGGCCCAGCGTGCCGCGCACCGAGCGCTGGTTGTCCAGCCCCGGCTGCACCGACTGGATCAGCGTTTCATCGGTGATGTAACCGCGATGGTTGGTGATCGAGGAGCACCCTGCAACGGCAACCCCCAAAAGCGTAACTGGCCCTGCCAATACTGCCATCCGCACGATCGAACCCATATGTCTCATCCTAGCAAAATTCCTGTCAGGTGACCGGCGCGCAATTGCTCTTGCGGATTGCTGTTGCGCCGGGCCATCCTATATCAGCGGCAAGCCTTAGGGGACCCTGCGCGCTGGTGCAACGCACTGCTGTGGGTGATCCATTGAACTTGTCCTTAACGAGAGCACGCGCGATGTCTTTTCTCCGACGAATTTTCGGCAAATCAGAGCGCGAGGCGCTGCGCCCGCTGTGGCACGCCACCGTTGCCACCAGCCGCGAGCCCGAATGGTATGCTGATTGCCATGCCGAAGACAGCGTGGACGGGCGTTTCGACATGATCGCGCTGGTGCTGTCTTTGGTGCTGCTCAGGATGGAGGATAGCGAGACGCTCGCCCCCAAGACCGGCCTGCTGACCGAATTGTTCGTCGCCGATATGGACCGCCAATTGCGCGATTCGGGCGTCGGCGATCTGGCGGTGGGCAAGAATATGGGTAAAATCATGGAGGCACTGGGCGGCAGGCTTGGCGCATTGCGCTCTGCATTGGTCGACAGCGACGATGGAGCGCTTGCCGCAGTGCTGGTGCGCAATATGCGCCTGACAACCGACGATGCGCCCCTCGCTCTCGCCGTGCGCACGCGTGAACTGCACGGTCATCTGGCCGCAATGCCGGATGATGCCTTGCTCGCCGGGGACCTGCGACCATGAGCGATACGCCCGAATTTTCCCGTCCGTTCGATATTCGCGGCATCACCGCCCAGCCGGTGCAGCTCACCGCGAACGAAACAGAGCGCGTTGCTCTGGCCAAGCGTTTTGGCATTGTTTCCATCGACTGGCTTCGCGCTGAACTCTGCGTGGAGGCCGATGGCGCTATCGTGAGCGCGAACGGCACTTTGGACGCTGCCATCGTGCAAAGCTGTGCTGTTTCGGGCGAGGATATTCGCGCCGAGGTCCACGAAGACATCACCATGCGCTTCGTTCCCGCAGAATCGCTGGAAGCAGGCGAAGAGGACGAGGAAATCGAACTTGACGCCGATGATCTCGACGACTCCCCCTACACCGGCACCAGCTTCGACTTAGGCGAGGCGGTTGCACAGAGCCTCGCCCTCGCCATCGATCCCTTCGCCACCGGCCCCAACGCCGAGGCTGTGCGCGAGCGGCACGGACTGACCGATCAGGGTCCCAAGGGAGCATTGGCAGCGGCGTTATCGGAATTGAAGAAGGACTGAAGGTGCAAACCGCATTGCGTGCTTGGCAACGGTTCACCGCAAGCCGCACTCCAATTGCCCGCACAATCACGGCTGTTGCCAAAAGCGTTCATCTGGCAGAAAGGATGGCCTGAACAGGGCCGCAATTCA
>JGI24025J20009_10001848_pt1 | contig 15648 bp, 13 predicted proteins | sample Cruoilmetagenom3_FD_20009 | JGI IMG/M metagenome (IMG submission 20009)
TAAGGCTGGTACCTATATTCTAAAATATGATCTAGTTCATGAAAGAATTACCTGGTTCTCACAAAAGAATGTAGCTGTGCTAGCAAAAACAGTTAATGTAGCAGGTGGAACAAATGTTATTAGTAACTCTACTAGTATACCAGGGATAAGTGTAACGACAAAGGATCAAATGCTGAATATGTTTAAAAAACATAATTCCAACAAAATAGATAAAGCTACAAGAATTGTTGATATGTATATAAACTGGGGAAATAAATTCAACATCAGGGCTGATATAGCATGGGCTCAGATGTGTCATGAGACAAATTTTCTAAAATATGATGGAATAGTTCCTGAAAGTGCTAATAACTTTTGTGGATTAGGAGCGACAGGCAATCCTGGTGTATATAATAGTTTTGCAACTGAAGAGTTGGGAGTAATTGCTCATTATGCTCATTTAGCCTGGTATGTATATCCAAATCATGTCAATTCATATTGTTCCATGGATTATGATCCAAGGCATTTTACTTGGGGTGTATCTCCCCCTCATAACTACAATGGAGATAATACTCTAAACAGCTTGAATGGAAGATGGGCTCCTTCTTCTGATTACACCTATAAAATAATATTATTTTCCAACGAAATCTACAACTAACTCACTATTTAAAATCACATTTTTTTGGAAAAATTATAGTATTTATCAAAACTCTTCATAATTATGCATAACCCCATAAATAATTAGAACTATACAAAACTAAATCATAATACATTTAAAATGCTGAAGAGGTTGGGAATCCAAGAGAATCAATTAGCTTTTTGAATGGATTACAAAATGCTAAAATTGTCATATATAATAACTATTTAAATATACTGTTATTTTGATAGAATATATCATGTAGTAAACGAGAATGTAATAATCACACGAGTATAAATATAATGGTTAAGGAAATCATTAACAAGATTAAGAAAATTATTAACAATTTGGTAGTACCTGGCAAGAACCTCTCAGAGAGTGTGATTAGAGGTGGTTTTTGGGTATTCTCACTTCGAATAGTTCAACAGTTATTTAGTCTAATAAGGCTTATAATTCTTGCCCGTATTCTTGCTCCTCACGATTTTGGCTTAATGGGCATCGCACTTTTAACGATGACTATTTTAGAAACTTTCTCACAGACAGGATTTCAGGCAGCATTAATTCAAAAGAAAGAAGATATAAAATCCCACCTTGATGCCGCATGGACAGTTCTAATCTTACGAGGTTTCATTCTATTTGTGATTTTATATTTCATAGCGCCTTACGCTGTAGTCTTCTTTAACGCACCAGAAGCTAAACCGATAATCCAAGTTATTGGCTTTTCAATTCTTCTTCAAGCTTTTACAAATATCGGTGTTATCTATTTTCACAAGGAGTTAGAATTCAACAAAGAGTTCATATACCAATTTGCAGGAACATTGGCAGATTTTATCGTAACGGTTTCTACCGTTTTAATCCTAAGAAATGTTTGGGCTCTTGTATTTGGCTTACTTGCAGGAAATTTAATAAGGTTTATTGTAAGCTATATTATATATCCTTATAGACCACACTTTAGCTTGGATTTAGATAAAGCAAAAGAACTTTTTGAGTTTGGCAGATGGGTTTTGGGTTCAAGTATTTTGATTTTCTTAATTACCCAAGGCGATGATATTTTTGTTGGAAAGTTACTTGGTGCAGCGGCCTTAGGTTTTTATCAACTAGCTTATAGGATTTCAAACATACCAGCAACAGAGATAACGCATGTGATTTCGCGAGTAACCTTTCCCGCTTACTCAAAATTGCAAGATGACCTGCCCAAGTTAAGAGAGGCTTATTTAAAAGTTTTGCAACTTACCGCATTCTTATCTTTTCCCATTGCGGGATTAATTTTTGTTTTAGCTTCAGACTTTACAAGGATATTTTTAGGAGAAAAATGGATGCCTATAGTGCCAGCGATGCAAATATTATGTATATTTGGGATTGCGAGGTCTCTTGCTGGAACATATGGCTCATTATTTCTTGGAACAAGAAATCAAAAGTTAACCACTATAACATCATTTATTAAACTTATTCTTTTAGCTATACTTATTTACCCATTAACAAAAAAATGGGGAATTGTTGGTACAGCGATAGCTACTACTCTTCCTGTATTTGCTTCCCAAAGCTATGGTTTTTACAAAGTATCAAAAATTCTTCAGTGCAAATTACGAGACTTTCTTTTACCTTTTTTTATACCAATTATTGGAGTAGTTTTTATGTTACCTTTATCTTATATTATTAAGAAGCTATTATTGCCAGATATTTTGATATTTACAATAGATATTATTATAGGTACTGTTATTTATCTGGCTTTTATATTTTATATCAGTAAGCATTATAAAATCTACGATGTTATGAAAACAGTGAGAAAAGTTATAAAGGGTTTACGATAAAATAATAAGGAAATGATTAATTATGTCAAAAAAACATAATATTTATCTTAAATATTTTTTAAAAATATCTTTTAAAATCACAAAGGTATTGATGATGTTTATTAAAAGTATTATTTTTTATTTTAAAATAAGAAAATATAAAAATATTAAAAAAATTATTTATACAATAACGCCTCCCCCGTCCTTGAGAAATGTGGGAGACCATGCCCAAGTAATTGCAATTAAAAAATGGTTTATTGAAAATTTTAATAAATATTTAGTTTTAGAATTTGATAAAAATGAAATATATAAATACCTCCATTCAATCAAAAAGATTGTCAATGAAGATGATTTAATATTTTTACATAGTGGAGGGAATCTTGGGGATAGAGGGCTTTGGTCAGAAAATGCAAGGAGATCGATTATAAAAAATTTCCCGAAAAATAAAATAATTTCCTTACCTCAGACAATTTTCTTTAGTAATACTCAAAAAGGAATAAAAGAGCTTGAGATGACAAAGCTTATTTATAATAAACATAAAGATTTGGCAATTATAGCAAGAGATAGTTATAGTTTTAAATTAGCAAAAGATTATTTTCCAAAATGTAAAACAAGTGCTTGCCCAGATTTTGTACTTTATTTAACACCTTGCGACAATATTAACGAGGAAAGAAAGAATGTACTTTTGTGCTTACGAAACGATCCAGAATCAATTATTGATGAACAATTGAAAGACAAAATTAAAAAGTGGATTGAAGATTTAGGCGAGGATTATAGAGAATATGATACTACTTTAGACAGAAATATACCCAAAGAGAATCGTGAAGAAGAACTTAATATTGCTCTGAATCTTTTTAGAAAACATAAAATAATCATTACAGACAGGCTTCACAGCATAATTTTTTCAGTTATAACTAAAACGCCATGTATAGCATTAAAAACAACGGACCATAAACTAGAAGAGTCAGTAAAGTGGTTTAAAGATTTAAATTATATTTTTTATGCGAAAAATTATGAGAAGTTACCTGAGACTATGAATAAGGCTATTAGAATAGGCCAATTTAATGACATAAATTGGAAAAAACTTTACTTTGATGACTTAAAATCAAAAATTTTTCCTAATAATTTATAGGGAAGAAAAATATGAAGACGATTAAGGACTTAAATAAAAAATACTTATGCATGGGTTGTGGTGCTTGCGCATCAATTTGCCCAGTTAATGCACTAAAGATGAAACTAAAAGATGGCCAATTTTATCCTGTAATGGATAAAGATAAATGCATAGAGTGTGGCAATTGTATTGATGTTTGTCCAGGTATATCTGTTTCTTTAAATAAGTTGGCAGAGAAATTTTGGCCTGATAATAAATGGAATTTTGAATTAGGCAGATTTAGAAAAACATATATAGGTTATTCGAATGACTTTAAAATAAGATTCAATTCAGCATCCGGTGGGGTTGCTACCGCTTTGCTTTGTAGTTTACTAAGAAAAAGAATTATTGATGGTGCAATAATTACAAAAATGAATGACAGAAATCCTTTACGAGCTGAATCTTTTATTGCTCGAACAGAAGAAGAAATAATTTCCGCTCAATCTTCTAAATATTGTCCTACTTGTCCTGTATCAATTATAAAACAATTAAAAGATACTTCGAAAGAAGAAAAGTTTGCATTTGTGGGGCTTCCCTGTCATATTCATGGTGTTAAAAAACTTCAAGAAAAGGAAGAATGGATAAGAAAGAAAATTATATTAACACTTGGTTTGTTTTGTTCTCATGGGGTCACTACTTTGGGAACTAACTTAATATTGGATAAATTTGCCAAAGGGATAAAAAATCTAGATAAATTTCAATATAGAGGTAGAGGATGGCCGGGAGGAGTTCATGTTAAATACAAAAATGGAGAGAAATATAATATCTCTCTTGATAAATACTGGCCTTCTTTTTTTGCTCCTTATTTTTTCACACCTTACAGATGCTTAACTTGTTCTGACTTGACCTCAGAGCTATCGGACATTTCTTTAGGAGATGCTTGGTTAAAAGAGATAAAAGAAAGGGATAATATAGGAACATCTATAATTATCTCAAGGTCAGAATTTGGGGAAAAAGTATTAGCTAATATAGTAAGTAAAGAAATTTCCCTTAAAGAGATTCCTTATTATAAAGTTATCGAGGCACAGCGAGGTATCCTTAAGAGAAAAAAGATTGGTGTAGGTTCAAGATTAGGATTGTTTAAATTTTTATTTAAACCTATTCCGAAATACGATCAAAAATTTAAAGCAAGTTTTAAATGTTACATAGGGGCAATTTTAATTTTGGTTAATGCACTGATAAGTAAAACAAAACTTGGTATAAAAATATTAAAGTTTATTCCACTCAAGTTTCTTAAAAAATATTGTAGTTATGTATTCAGATATGGAGGAGGATAATATGAAAAATAATATTAGACCAGGAACATTACTACGTTATCATGCCCTCAAGAACGTTTTAGAATTTGAAGTTAAAGATAGTTCAATTATTCTTGATATTGGTGGCTATGACGGATATATCTCATACAATTTAAAAAAAAAGTTACCGAATCTTAATATTACTGTTGTAGATATAGATAAATCAGGTTTAAAATTGGCAAAACAAAGAGGGCTAAATACGCTTTATGCTTCGGCGCTTAATCTTCCGATTGAAAGCAATCAAATTGATGTGGTTTTTTGTTTTTCCGTTATAGAGCATATTAGAGAAAGTGAAAAATTAGTTAGAGAAATTTCTAGAGTTTTGAAAAAAGGAGGTAAAATTATTTTAACTACCCCTCAACAAAATGGTGTATCTTTCCCTTTTTTAAGTAAGAAAAAGATTGAGATTATTAATAAAAGTTGGGGGCATATTTATAAGGGTTTTTCTTTAAAAAATATTGAGAAATTGTATGAAAACAGTGGTTTGGAAATTGAAAAAAAAAGTAAATATTTTAATTTTTTTACACGAAGTATATATGCATTTAGTTTTATTTACAATATATCTTTTAAAGGTAAAAGTATGTTATATCGGCTAATAGTTAAATTAGAACCATATATTAAATTCAAAGGGCAAGTACATTTAATTGTAGGAAAGAAAATAAAATCATGAAAATAGCAATCATTGTTAGCGGATTCCCAACATTATCAGAAACATTTATCCTGAACCAGATTACGGAGCTTTTAGAAATGGGACATGATGTTAGGATATTTGCTAACTCTAATCCTAAGGAGAAGAAAGTACATCCCGATGTAAAGAAATATCACCTTATGGAAAATGTTCATTATTTTGATAGGTATCAAAATAAAATTATGCGCATTTTAAAGGCGGTATATTTAATAATTTCTAATTTTCATAAAAATCCGATTAAGATATTAAAATCACTAAATATATTCAAATATGGTAGAGAAGCTTTATCTTTAAGATTATTGTATTTAATCATTCTCTTTTTAGATAAGGAGTTTGATATAATTCACTGCCATTTTGGTCCTAACGGAATTCTAGGTGTACAGCTTAAGGAAATAGGTGTGGAGGGTAAAATTATTACAACATTTCATGGTTATGATATGTCAATGTTTATTTTGAATAAAGGTAGCAATGTCTATAAGGATTTATTTCTTAACGGGGATCTGTTTTTACCAATTAGTGACTACTGGAAAGGAAAATTAGTAAAGTTAAATTGTGATGAGAAGAAAATAATAGTTCATCGCATGGGAATTAATTTAGAAAAATTTAAATATTCTGAAAGAAAAATCCAACCTGGGGAACCTATAAAAATATTAACCGTGGGGAGGTTAGTTGAAAAGAAAGGACATGAATATCTAATTAAAGCAATAGCAAAAGTAATTACTAACCACACGAATATTACTTACATAAGTGCAGGTGATGGACCTTTGAGAAATAAGTTAGAATCTTTAGTTTCGGAAATGGGAATTAAAAATTATGTAAAAATTCTAGGGGCAGTTGAACAAGATGAGATTTTAAAACTTTACCAACAAGCACATATCTTTGTTCTTCCCAGTGTTACTGCAAGTAATGGTGATCAAGAAGGAATTCCTGTTGTTTTAATGGAAGCTCAAGCAGTAGGCTTGCCAATTATCTCTACTTATCACAGTGGAATCCCTGAAGTTATTATGGATGGCAAATCTGGTTTTCTTGTGCCTGAAAAAGATGTAGATGTTTTAGCAGAAAAAATAGAATATCTAATTAAACATCCAGAGATATGGTCAGAAATGGGAAGATGTGGGAGGGATTTTGTCGAGGAAAAATATAATATTAAAAAGTTGAATCAAAGATTAGTGGAGATATATAAATCTCTGCTTATTACAACATAAACATATTAGAAGAGTTTAGGATGTATTAAATAGATGAAAATTTAATAAGCATTAAACAGATGAAAATTAAACTTATTGCCAAAAATTTACTTAAACATACACCTTTTTACCCAACCCATATGGGCAGTTACATAAGAAACTTGTATTTTGAGAAATACTTAAACAAATTACCAATAAAGAACTTTACCAAAGTTCTCGACGCAGGTTGCGGGGATGGTCAGTATGCCTTAGAGATGGCTCAAAGGTTTCCATGGATTAAAGTGACAGCTATAGATATCAAAATGCAAGATTTTCAAAGTAATCATTTATCCAATTTCTTTTTTAGAAAGGATGACCTTTTAAATTTAGAAGATAAGGAAGCTTATGATTTTATTTATTCTTTTGATGTCTTAGAACATATTCCAAATAATATAAAAGTACTTCGAAATTTTAAACAAGCGTTGAGGAATGGGTCATACTTATTAATTCATATGCCTTACGACGTCAGAAAAAAGCGTATTTTTCCTGATAAATTCTTTGCTAAATTTAATGCCTGGACAGAAAAAGAGCATATAGGAGAGCAATATACGCTTGATGAAATAAAATCTATTCTTCAGAATATCGGGTTTGAGATTGTAGAAGCAGAGCATACATTTGGGTTTCCAGGCGAACTTGCTTGGGAGTTGGATAGAATAACGGATGAGAAGATCGTAATTAAAGTTTTATTAATGCCTCTTTTAAAGTTTTTAGGATATATAGCTGTAAAATCTAAGTTAAAAACGGGAAATATTCTCGTTCTTGCGAAAAAAACAAAAAAGCATATGTGAATAAATTATTAATGCAACTTCCAAAGAATGGATACATAAAAATGCTTATTTCATTGCCAAGGTTTAAAAACCAAATTCATAAATTTGATATAGAGCATTACTGGGAAACAGGAAAGAAAGGCTATCCTTTAGATAGAATTACAAACAACATTAAAAAGAATGATTTAATATTGAACAAATATATAGGATATTTGAGCTCCCCTATCATAAGCTTTTTATATTAAGGAAGATGCAGAGGCAATTATGGTAGAAGTCAAAAATAAGCCAACTGTGAGCGTAATCATTCCAACCTATAATCGGGCGTATCTAATAGGAAGGGCTATTCAGAGCGTTTTGAGTCAAACCTATCAGGATTTTGAAATAATTGTGGTGGATGATGGCTCAACGGATGATACAGAAGAAATTGTGAGGAGTTTTAAGGATAAAAGAATAGGATATATTCGGCATGAGAAAAACAAAGGAGCTGCTGCAGCTAGAAATACTGGAATAAAGGTAGCCAAAGGTGAATATATTGCTTTCCAAGATAGTGATGATGAATGGTTCCCAGAAAAGTTGGAAAAGCAGATGAAAGTTTTTGAAAATGCACTGCCAGAGGTGGGAGTGGTTTATACAGATATGTGGACAATAAAGAGGAATAAAAAAAGATATTTTTATTCGCCCAAGATAATACCTGAGAATAAAATAATATATAGGCGAGCGTTGAATTACGGCGTGATGAATATAGGCATTCAAACAGCACTGATTAAAAAAGAAGCTTTTGACAAAGCTGGAGTGTTTGATGAAAAATTACCCAGATTTATAGATTTAGAACTTTTTATTAGATTGTCAAAATATTATTACTTTTATCACATAAAGGAACCATTAGTCAATTACCTTCATACACCAGAAAGTATTTCTTCAAATACTAAAGTTATTATAACAGCACGAAAGTTTATTTTAGATAAATATTTTGAGGATATCAAAAAGGATAAAAAAGTTCTTGCAAATCATTATCTGGGTATTGGCGTTAGCTTATATGTAAACAATGAAATTGAGGAAGGGGAGAGTTATATTGCGAAAGCTTTTAAAATAAACTCTAGTATAGCTAGACAATTGTTATCAAAGTACTATTTCAGCATCGGTGTTGATCTATGCTCAAATAACAATTTCAAAAATGGGAGAAATTATTTTATTAAAGCTGTTAAAGCATATCCATTCAACATTGAATTGTTGTTAGCTGTTCTTTTATCATCTTTTGGCCAAGGTTTTTATAATAAGTCCATGAAGATCTATCAAAACATAAAAAGACTTATAAGATAGGAGAAAAAATGAATTCAAAATCCTCAATCATAATCCTTAACTGGAATGGCTGGGAAGATACAATAGAGTGTTTGGAATCTTTATATCAGATAACATATCCGAACTACAATGTGATAGTTGTGGATAACGGCTCAGAGGATGATTCAATTGTAAAGATAAAAGAATACTGCGAAGGTAAAATAGAATTTGAATCAAAATTTTTTGAGTATTCACCAGGGAATAAGCCAATAAAAATAATAGAATACACAAGAGAAGAAGCAGAAGCTGGAGGAGGCAAAGAAAAGAAAATCAAAGATTTGCCTTCAAATAGAAAACTCATCCTCATAAAAAATGAAAAAAATTATGGGTTTGCTGAAGGGAATAATATAGGGATGAGGTATGCTTTGAGGGCTTTGAATCCTGATTATGTTTTGCTACTAAATAATGATACGGTGGTGGATAAGGAGTTTTTGAGTGAGTTGGTGAAGGTTGGGAAGGTGGATGAAAAGGTTGGGATTGTTGGGCCAAAGATTTATTATTATGACGAGCCGAATAAAATTTGGTTTGCGGGAGGGAAAATTAATCGAAGGCTTGGTAAAACTAAGCATCTTGGTGTTCATAAAGTAGACAAGCGGCAATTTGAGAGTATAAAAAAAGTTGATTATATTGCTGGTTGTGCTTTTTTAGTAAAGGATGAAGTATTTGATAAAATTGGATTATTAGATAAAGAGTATTTTTGTTATTTTGAAGATTTGGATTTTTGTGTTCGGGCGCAAAAAGAACAGTATTATTGTTCTTACATACCAAAGGCAAAAATATGGCATAAAGTATCACAGTCTGGTGGTGGTCGCATTGGGCATATTTCGTTATATTACAATACACGGAACAGAGCGTTATTCATGAAAAATAATGCCCCCCTGTTTGATCGAATTTGTTTTTTTCCATTTTATTTAATACGGTTTGTTTTGATACCATTCACTTACTGCATGCTCAAATTAAAAATAAGGGAGTGTTTAGCAATTCTACAGGGTTTTTTTGATTTTTTAGGTGGTAGATCGGGCAAGGCAAAAAATTTTTGAGAGCAATTAACCTAAATTTTCAATAATTTCACCTTTGAGTAATAAACTTTGTGGAACTTAAATTAACCACTCTATAGACATATATTACAATTTTTGGTTTAGATATTGTTGTTGTCTGAGGTGGCACCATTTCAAGTGATTCTTTAATTTTTCTCCAATCCAAACTCGGATCTCGATGATTTAACCTACCAGTAATTGTAAGATAACTAGTATATGTAAAAGATGTTATGAGTTCCATTTCATCATCTGAAAAAATTTTTGCATGTGGGAGAATGTCAAATTCCGTACGTGGTGAATTTTTAAATCTCGAAAGAATATAAACATTGTCCGGTTTTTCCTGAATCAAATAATCCCTTAAGAAAAACTCATATTGTGTTTTTCTCCCTTCAAAGTAGACCGATACTCCTTTTAGACCATGAAGAAAATACAATGGTTCTGCAAGTTTATCCCAAAGTGAAGTTATAATTACATCATTTTGATCAAACATTGAGGCTATCCTCCCCAATTCATTAGGCGTAAGCACTATACTGGGAGACAGAAGCACTGGTAATGATTGTACCAATAAAAGAAGAGTCAAAATTGATACAATGATAACTCGGTACTTATTATTTGAAATAACATTGGATATTCCTATAGATGCCATTAAAAAAATTAAAGGTATGAAAACTGGCCAGAAGTGTCTCATACACCAAGGATGAGATACTCTAGTCAATTGCTTAACTAAAAAGGTAAAAGAAGGTGCTACCGATAGGACTAATATGAGCATTTTAAAAGCAATTTTTCTGCTCGAGAAAACTGATAAAATTAGAAAAGGCGTTAAGTTATAAGCCGTAAAAACTAAGAAAATATAAAATGGATAATACTGCTGAAGGTAATTTATTGGTACTTGAGCGCGACCGCCAAGCCCTAAAAATCTACGTAAAATACTTGCTAATGGGGCTAAAAGATTTTGGTAAAGATATACATTATTTATATTATTGTAATAATAATAAAGCATAATACAGTTAAATATTACAAAGGAAGCGATAAATAATACAATAGAGTAAGTAATCTCATACCGAATTCTATTCATTTTAAATTTATATAATATTAATAGTATGGATAAGCTAAAGCTCAATAAATATAGTATTCCTTCAGGACGTACGAGGGATAAGAAAGAAATCGGCAAGAAACTCAGTAGACTCATGTCCAGATTTCTCTTGTTGTAACCATAAATAATGAGAAAAAGACCTAACCATATAAGGAAAAGGTGAAGGGGTCCGGTTAACACCCATCTCCCTATCCAGACAGTAACATAGTTAACAAGGAAAAAAAATATAGATAACAAGCTTGCTCTTTTATTGTGACTTATTTCCATCGAAACCAAATAGATGAAAATAAGCGAAAGAAAAACCAATAAAGAATTGCCAAAAAATAAAGTGATAAGATTATTCGGAGATTGATAAAAAATTGCTAAAAATGATATATATCCTGGAAGAAATTGTGATGTAAATATTTCATTATTAGATGGTGTAGAATAAAAACCGAGATATGACCAAATGATTTTATCTTCAAGGATTAATGATCCAGTTTTAGCTAAATTTGCTGCAGAAAATATGTAAACACTTGTATCATAGGTCCCAATCAATAAAAGATTAGGATTTAGGAAGATATATATAAATAATGTAAGAAGAATGATTAAAAGAATTGCAGTTTTCTTATCTAGGAACTGACATATGCTTCTAATGTGTATTTTAGATACATCTTGTAATATGTAAAACAAAATACAGGTAACAAATAATGGTAAGAGTATGTTACGAAATATATTAAATAAACCAAATATAGCAAATGCCGTAGCAATTGCAATAAGTATAACTATTCCTAATCCTACTTTAACTAAAGTCCATCGACCCTGATCAGATTCCATATAACTAACCACCTAAACTACCAAAGTGCTGAAATTACCACGCGCATCTCAATTTCCTTTATTTCATCTTCTATCGATCTAATCTTTTCTTTACTTAACAGTTCATCACTTTTCTTTGTCATAGCAAAGAGACCGCAATTCTTTAATCGACCTGAAAATATTTGATGATCAATTCTAAAAAGTGAAAGTATAATGGGATGCAATATTTTGTATATTTTAAAAGAAGTGTTACTTAATCCCCTACCTCTTTTTTGTCCTTTTCTACCTACTCTCTTCTTAATAAGTTTTAAATAGCTTTCTAACAAATATCCTCCAAAATAATTTATTTTTTTTATCTCATAGCCTGTAACTTCCAATTTGAACTTCAATAATTTTTTATCATAAACCCTGTAGTGATTCAAAGGATTTTTTGGCACTTTTCCACCCTTCTTAAAAGAAGGGACTGTGAGTATAAGTGTTCCACTATTTTTCAAAATTTGCTCTCTTACATGAGTTAACGCTCTTAGGTCGTCTTTAAAGTGCTCTAGTACTTCGCTCATTAAGACAATATCAAATTTCTCTTTTGGAAAATAATCCAGTAAATTTTTGTTGCAGAAGTTTACTTTAGCAATACTTTGACTTTTTAACCTTTTCTTGGCTTCTTCTAATGCTCCTTTATCAAGTTCTAGCAATGTTAAACTACAATCACAGTTTAACCTTTTTATTAGTTTTACTAATTCCAGGATAAGAATTCCTCTCCCACACCCTACATCCAGCATTGATATTGAATGAAAGTCATTTTTATTTCCATCCAAAATCTCTTCTAAATTTGACGATATAACACACTTTCTGACAGTATATAAAGGACCTATTTCCTGTTCTTCATTTGGGATTTCAAAAGTGCTCATATTTCTCTCCTCTATAGATTTTTACATGCATCCTCGCAATATTAATCCAAGAGTATTGCTTCCTTACTCTTTTTTGGTTTTCTATGTATTTATTACATTTTTTGTAGTTGTTTAAAATCTCCAATATTGCATTTTCTAGTGAAATAACATCTTTTGGAGGAACAACAACACCTATGTGGTATTTTTTCACAGTTTCAGCAATTCCTCCGACATCACTTATTATAACAGGTTTAGCATAGGGGATGACTTCTCGGTAAAGTACTCCACTTTGAGTAATTTGAATGTATGGTAACACAACTATTTCTGATGTTTGTAATATTGCTGGTATATCTCTGTCACTAATGAATCCTGTAAATCTTATATAATCCGTAATATCTAGTGTTATAGATAGATTTTTAAGACTATTGAGATATTCTGACCATATCTTTGGAGCCGATCCTGCAATTAGTAAAATTAGATTATTTTTCTTTTTGATTACTTTTGAAAATGCTAAAATTAGATATTCAACACCTTTGTTAGGTCGAATGGAACCAAAGAATGTTATTATTTTTCCATTTTTTAAATTGTATTTTTCTTTAATCTCTCGAATTTGATTATTGGTTACTGTACTCCCTTTGCCAATTCCATGTGGAATAATTTCAATTTTTTCATTTGGTGTATCATACCTATCAATCAATTTTTGCTTATGTTCGGTTGTGTGAACCAAAACTTTGTTAGCGAGTCTAAAAATATTTTTTTCGTATAGGAGAAAAGCTTTTCCAATCCCTTTATTTTTGATATGTCTTAAATATCCACCAGGCTTTTCATGTGCTGTGACTATTATTTTTGCTGAGCCAAAAATTTTTAACGAGAAAAGAAAAGGTATTATAAATGGTCCGCAGATTGTAGGAGTATATTGAATATGAACAATTTCTGGTTTTTGACTAAGGATGTTACAGATCATCTTAATTAGCAAGAAAATACTTCTTAGTTTTTGCTTATAAAAAAAGATTCTATGAGATAAAACATTTACTTGATTACGTTCCAATCCGTTTATGAGTTCTTTTGTATACTTGGAAACACCACAACCTTCGGTTGGATAACTACTTACGATGGCTATATTCATTTTGTCTCACCTTTTCTTAAATTCCTTTAAGTATTTCTCAGCAATCTTCTCCCAACTATAATTTTTTAGAGTAAATTCTCTTGCTTTCTTTCCAACTTCTTTTCTTTCGTAATCGTTTTCTAATAACTTAGTTATCACTTCCACGAACCTATTGATATCATACGGTTCAACTAAGAATCCATTTCTCTCATTTTTAATAGCATCTTTTATTCCGTCTAACTTTGATGCAACTACTGGCACACTACATGATGTAGCCTCTAAAGCAACAATGCCAAACCCTTCCATATCTCCTTCAACTGGTATATTTGGCGTTATGAAGATATCAGAAGCATTGTAAAGCAATTTTAATACTTCATCATCGACCTTGCCAAGCATGATAACATAATCTTCTAAACCATTATTTGCTATAATGTTTTTAATTCTTTCTCTAAATATTCCATCACCTGCAATTAGATACACAAACTCATTTATTTGTTCTAAAAGTTTAGGAATAACATTCTCAACAAACCAGTGAAAACCCTTTCTCTCCACTAATCTACCCACAGAAAGTAGAACATTTTTATTCTCTAATTTTAGATCTAATTTCTTCTTCAATTCAGATTTCAAAACTTCTTTATCTTCATTTATATGAAACTCGTCTGAGATGCCACCAGGAATTACTGTTATCTTTTCTTCGGGTATTTCTCTGTTTATGCATTCTTGTTTTGTTGCCTGACTTATACAGATTATTTTATCTAATCTTTTAACGCATTTCGGGACTAAAAACTGATAAAACTTGTTCTTATACATTATATCCAAACCATGTATTGTTATAGCCACTGGTTTTCTAAAAATTTTTAAAACTAAACCTAAAGGAGCAAGCAATCCGTCCTGAAGATAAATTGTATTAACTTCATCTCTCAACAGTATCAAAGAGGATTTAACAAGAAAATAAGGTAAAACTATTGGCAACCACTTGTTAGATCCACCCCATTTAATTAATTCTACATCAGTTATTTCTAACAGATGCATATATAATTCGTATGCAACTCTCTCCATCCCTCCTTTCATTGGCGGGAACTTGCGCGTAATAAACAAAATGTTCATATATGTACCTTTTTTCCTCCAGTATATAAAAAATCTGGATAGAGTTTCTTGAAACCCATGAACTCAACTTCTATATTTTTAGAGAGTGATTTTAGTAATTCCTGACAGTAGGGTCTTAAGCATTTTATTGTTAGTAGTGTACCTATTAGAGTTACCTTTGTATCTTACACTCTTCCTCCCCTTTCATGGGTGGGAAAATTTTTATTTATAAAAACCTTCCCTTTTTCAGCAAGACGATTAACGCACAACCGATTAGCCCAAGAATTATTGTTGTAACATTTACAATATTAATTTTTATTTTTAATAGCCAGTTCAACCAGAAGACAACCAAGGGAATGGAGGCAATGGAGAGCCCGAAGGACAAAGCAATTCTCTCTATGATGTCAATTTCCTCTTTTTTAAAAAAGACAAAGCTCCATGCCAACCCTGGCAGAAAAAATACAAATACAGAGCTGAAAATTATTCGTAATAACTCAAAGATTTTCATTTTCCTCGCAACTTAAAATTACTTCTTATGATTGATTTTATCTGTAATCTTTCTATACCTTTATAAATTATTCCGAGGGATTACAAGAAATTTTTATTTTTTTGATATCTTTACTATTAATTCAGCTAATAAGCCAAACACAAAAACTTGAATTGCTATCATTAATGCAACAATAGTTGAACCTTTAATACTGAAATGATAAAAAATTATGTCATATACAAATTTTCCAATTCCTATAATCATCAGAAAAATGGAGATTGGTAAAAAAATCTT
>JGI24025J20009_10001849_pt1 | contig 15637 bp, 17 predicted proteins | sample Cruoilmetagenom3_FD_20009 | JGI IMG/M metagenome (IMG submission 20009)
GGCCTCTGATTACACAGATTTTTAAAAATGATTACACTGATTTAGTAAGGATAATCTATCTGTGTAATCTGGATTTTTATCTGCGAAATCAGAGATTTCTGGCTTTTTCAGAAATCTCTTTATAAAAGCTTGACGGATTATAAAAGGAAAGGTGGTATCTATCCTGGATAGCTCACTTTTTATGTTAAGAGAATGGGATAGGGGTGAATGGGTTGATGGGTGAATGAGTGTTGGACAAACTTTTTGGTACTATTTCTTGCAGCTCCTTCACCTATACTTCCTCATCTACTCATCTACCCAGAGAGTCAACAGCAACTGCTTATTTTGGTAGAGAAGATGACGATCATCTCTTCATCTCTTTGGCTATTTCTCTTCCCTTTTCCAGTGCCTTTAAATTCATCTCTTCTGTTCCCCTGGGGACACTCTCTTTTACAGAATTCTTTAGGGCTCTCAAAGAAATAACCTCTGTTAAACCAACCAGGAAACCTAACATAATCATATTGGCTACTATAATCCTCCTAAATTCCCTGGAAGCAATTTGAGAAGCAGGAACTCGATAAAGAGAAAAGGTGTAATTTTCAGGTAAATCTTTCACCAACTCAGAATCAACTATTAGTATACCATCAGGCTTTAAATCTTTTACATATTTATCCAGAGCCTGTTGAGACATAGCTACTAAAATATCTGGATTTATAACTTTAGGATAATCTATACTCTCATCCGAGATGATAACCTCTGACCTTGCTCCCCCTCCTCTTGCCTCCGCTCCATAAGATTGAGTTTGGGTAGCTTTTTTCTTATCATATAAAACAGCCGCTCTTCCTAAAATCACTCCGGAAAGAACCACTCCCTGCCCCCCAAATCCTGCAATTCTTATCTCCTTTTTCATCCTATTCTCTCCCTCATTTTTGCTATTTCTTCACAGAGCTCTGGTTCCTCTCTATCTACAAATTCCCCCACTACTATTTTTCCCTTAAGCTCATCTTCTTTTAACTTATCTACCTTTTTAATATTCACCGAATTCTTTTTATATCCCTGCATCATAGTTACCGCATTTCCTGCTCCTGTTCTTCTACCAAACTGAACAGGACACTGAGAGACAATCTCAATAAATGAGAATCCCTTTTTTTGAATTGCTTTTTTTATAGATTTCGTTAACTGCCGAGCATGATAGGTTGTCCAGCGAGCAACATAAGCTGCTCCCGCTCCCTTGGCGAGTTTAGGAAGGTCAAAAGGCTTTTCTAAATTTCCGTAAGGAGTAGTAGTAGTTTTAAGACCAGAAGGAGTAGTGGGACCTACCTGACCCCCAGTCATTCCATAAATTCCATTATTGGCACAGATTACTGTTAAATCAATGTTCCTTCTTGCAGCATGGATAAAGTGGTTTCCTCCTATAGCCACAAGGTCTCCATCACCACTGATAACCATTACCTTCAGTTTGGGATTACTTAACTTAACTCCGGTAGCAAAAGCTATAGGTCTACCATGAGTTGTATGCAGAACATCAGCATTGAAGAAAGGACTGGGAATCCAAGCGGCACAGCCAATCCCGGAAACAAAGACGAAATCATCGATATCTATTTTAAGCTCATCAATTGCCCTTAAAACACTTTGAGCTATAATCCCATTTCCACAACCAGAGCAACTTGTGGTGGAAAGAAAACCCTCTCGAACATATTTTATTAAAGGATGCACCATTTTCATTACATTACCTCCTTAATCATATAGGAATAGAGTTAACTCTGGGTAGATGAGTGAATGAATAGATGAGGAAATATAGGTAAAGGAGCCGCAAGAAATAGTACCAAAAAGTTTGTCCAATCAACTCATTTACCCATCATCTCATTCACCCATTTACTCGCATCTTTACCTCCCTGACTTTCTTTGCAATAGTATCCGGATTATGGATTGTTCCCAGTATTTGAGGAGGAAGAAAGATAACCTCAGCTTCACCTTTAGCCGCCGCCTCTACATAGGAGACTATCTGACCTAAATTATTTTCTAAGACGATAATTGTTTTAACTCTTTTAGCTAAATCTTCAATCTCCTCTTCAGGAAAGGGCCATAAACTGATAAGGCGAAAGCTTCCCACATTAATCTTATCTTCCTTTAGCCTTTTTCTTGCTTCCCTAACAGCTCTATAGGTAGTGCCATAGGAGATTAAGACAACATCAAAGTCTTTTATATCGGAATCTACAGAGATTATCTCCTTTTTATGTTTACGAATCTTACTGTTTAAAGATTTGATATAGTAATCAAGAGCCTCAGGGTCTGTCACATTTCTTTTTCCGTAGCTATTATGGGTGGAGCCGGTCACATGAGATTTAAATCCCTGACCGAATACGGGCATGGGAGCTATATCCTCATCAAGAGAGCTCTTATATTCAGTTAGACTTATTTTAGAAGGAGGTGTTTTTCTTTCCACTATATCAATTTCACTCTCCTCGGGAATCAAGATTTCCTCTCTCATATGCCCGATAAAAGAATCGGCAAGAAGAAAAACAGGGGTTCTAAACTCCTCTGCCAAATTAAAAGCCTTAATAGTTAAATCAAACATCTCTTGAGAGGAAGAAGGGGCTAAAGCAATCACTTCGTATTCACCGTGAGAGCCTCTTCTTGCCTGCAAAATATCTCCCTGCAAGGGTAAACTCGGAGTTCCCGTTGAAGGAGCTCCTCTTTGAACATTAACAATCACGCAGGGAGTCTCTGTAGCTATAGCATAGCCAATATTTTCCAGCATCAAACTAATTCCTGGTCCCGAGGTAGCCGTCATTACCTTATTTCCTGTCCAGGAACCACCAATCACTGCTGCTATCGAACCCAATTCATCTTCCATTTGAGCATAAGTTCCCCCAACCTCAGGTAGTCTTCTGGCCATTCTCTCAGCAATCTCACTCGCCGGAGTTATAGGATAACCGGCAAAGAACCTGCAGCCAGCAGCAATAGCTCCCTCAGCGCAGGCAATATCCCCCTGCATAAAATGAAGACCGGTTAAGACTCTCTTAGACAATTTTCTCCTCCTCTCCCACAACAATAGCTAAATCCGGACAATACAGCATACAGTTTCCACACAAAGTGCAATCCTCCTCCTGCACCACCTCTGGAGGATGAACTCCTTTTTTAGTGAGTCTATCCGACATTTTTAAAACATTTTTAGGGCAAAAGGCAACGCAAAGACTGCATCCTTTGCATAAATCTTCGTTTATCTCAATCATAAACCTCCTCCTTAAATCTCTTTAAGAGCCTCTTTAGAGATTTCTGAAAAAGTCAGAAATTTCTGATTCCACAGATAAAAGTCCGAATTACACAGATTAAATTATCATCGCTAAATCAGTGTAATCATTTTTAAGAATCTGTGTAATCAGAGAGCCTCTTTAACTAACTGGACAATCTCTTCAGGCATCTCCGCCACTTTAACTTTAGCCTCTCTCAAAGCTTCCATTTTGCTTTCTGCACTACCTCTCCCTCTTTCTACTATTGCTCCTGCATGACCCATTCTCTTCCCCGGGGGAACGGATTTGCCTGCTACGTAAGCCACCACAGGTTTTGACATCCTCTCCTTAATAAACTGAGCTGCTATCTCCTCCTCCGTTCCTCCAACTTCTCCTACTATAGCCACAACTTTTGTCTGATCATCTTCATCAAATAATTTCAAAAGGTCAACAAGGTTGGTGCACACTACAGGGTCCGCTCCCATACCCACAGCCGTACTTTGACCTATCCCTCCATCACAGAGATTTGCAGCAATCTCGTAAGTCAGGGTTCCACTTCTTGAAATTAAACCAGTATTACCCGGGCAGAACATATTCCCCGGTAATATTCCTATCTTTATCTTCCCGGCAGGAGATATAATTCCCGGAGTAGTAGGACCAATAACTATAGTCTCATTAGCCTTAGCATAGGCTTTTATCTGCATAGCATCATAAACAGGGGTATGTTCGGTTACTAAAACTATAAGTTTTATTCCGGCATCTATTGCTTCAAAACAGGTGTCCTTAACAAATCTTGCGGGAACAAAAACTACTGAGGCATCGATATGATGTTCTTCTTTAGCTTCCTTTACCGAATCATAAACGGGAACTCCATAAATTTTCTCTCCTCCTTTACCCGGAGTAACACCAGCTACTATTTTTGTTCCATACTCAAGCATAAGCCTGGTTTGTCGACTGCCAACCCTACCTGTTATTCCCTGAACAATTACCTTTGTATTCTCATCAATTAAAATAGCCATTTATTCTCTCTCCTTTAGAACTTTAAATAATTCTTCAACTGCTTTAGCAGTCTGACTCTCTTTTACAACTTTTACTCCTCCCTCCTCTAAGATATCCCAGGTCTCTTCCTGACGATTACCCAAAGCCTTAGCAACAATGGGAATTTTAATTTTATCTTCCTTAATTGCCTCTACAATCCCTTTTGCTCCTTCGTGGATAGGATTTATTCCTCCATAAATGTTTATAAAAACAGCCCTTATATTTTTTTTCTTCATGACAACTCTTAAAGCACCAGCCATAAGCTCTTTAGTCATTCCACCGCCTGTCTCCAGAAAATTTGCCGGTTTAGCTTTCCTTCTAATCATATCCATTGTAGCCATTCCTAAACCAGCTCCGCTGCATATAAGGCCTATATCCCCATCGAGGTTTACATAAGTAACCCCTACCTTTTTTGCCTCTCTTTCCAGCTCGTCAGGAATCCTCTCTATAGCTTTAGCTTGAAGTTCTGGATGCCTGAATAAAGAAGAATCATCCACCTGAAGCACAGCATCAGCAGCAAATACTTCTCCCTCTCTAGTTACAACAAGAGGATTTATCTCTACTATAAGAGCATCATAATCTCTATATAAATTGCCCAATTTATATAAAATGTTACCTACTTTGAGAAGTTTTTCTCCTTTTAATCCCAATTTTTTAGCTAAAAGACGAGCCTCGTAAGACCTCAATCCTTTAAATACATCCACTTGAAGAGAGAATATCCTCTGAGGATAATTTCGGGCAGTCTCTTCTATCTCCACCCCCCCTTCAGAGCTTACTATGACTACAGGTTTCCCCGCTGAGCCTTCAATGGTTACTCCTAAATAAAGCTCTTTTTGTATATTCACTCTTTTTTCAATGAGAACCCCCTCAACTTTATAACCCTTAATATCCACTTCCAACATCTCGCCGCTTATCTCTTCCACTTCCTTTAAATTCCGGGCAAACTTTACCCCTCCTGTCTTGCCTCTTCCTCCCACAAGAACCTGAGCCTTAATAACTACGGGCAACCCTATCTCCTTAGCTACCTCTGCAGCTTCTTCAGAAGAAAAAACAACTTTTCCTTCAGGCACAGGAATACCATATTTTTTAAACAGCTCCTTTGCTTCATATTCGTGAAGCCTCATCTATTTATCCTCCCAACTCTATCTTTTTGATAATCAATATATTGTATACCAAAATTTAGAAATCCGTCAACTCTCTTACTGAAGAAGCCTCTGAAAAAACCTCCAGAGTCCTTTCCTCTCCTGTTTACAACTTGATAATACCGGGAAAGTAGCAGATTTCATAAGACTTATAAGGAGGATTATGTAAAGGCAAGATCTTGTAAGGTTATAGTTTTAAATATTTTGGGGTCTTTAAAACGAATATAAAGCGCATCTACTTCAGAATCATATGTTATCTTCATCAATAATACCCCCTAAACATAAATTACAACAACTACGATTTTGCTTCCTTCCTCAACAAAAATAGGATGAACTTGTTTTGTTTCGTAAAATTTACGGCTCCACTCTTTCCTGTAAGGAAAATTCTTTTAGCTTCCTAAAATACAAATCATCGCATTACCTCATCCACTCGATGTTTGAAGACCTGACCCTTCTCACCTAAGGGTACAACCCCCGCAATTTTGTTGCCTCAGCAATTCTCTTTACTGCTAACATAAGAGCAGCCAATCTCATAGTAACTTTTTCTTTAATAGATAAATCAAGAACACTATAGAAATTTCTATCCATTATCCCCTTAAGCTTTGAATTAACTTCCTCTTCCGTCCAGAAATAACGTTCCATTCCTTGAACCCACTCAAAATAGGAAACAATTACTCCTCCAGCATTGGCTAAAACATCCGGCACAACAAAGATGCCTCTATCTTCAAGAATTTTGTCTGCTTCAGGAGTAGTAGGGCCATTTGCTCCTTCAATGATAAGTTTTACTTTAATCTTAGAGGCATTATCCTCTCTAATTTGATTTTCCATAGCTGCAGGAATCAACACATCACATTTTAGTTCTAAAAGTTCCTCATTAGTTATAGATTCCGCCTCTTTATATCCCACTATAAATCCTGTTTTTTTCCTGTGCTCAAGTACTTTTTGAGCATCTAATCCTTTGGAATTATAGAGTGCTCCCTTAATATCACCTATACCAATAATTTTCACTCCTTCTTTATGCAAAATTACCCCTGCTGCTGAGCCCACATTTCCATAACCTTGTATTACCACTTCAGTTTCTTCTGGATTCAAATGAAGATGCTTTAAAGTATTCAAAACGCAAAAGCTCACTCCCCTCCCTGTAGCCTCACTTCTACCCTGAGACCCACCAAGAACAAGAGGTTTACCGGTAACTACTGCCGGCACTGAATAACCCCGATTTACACTATAAGTATCCATCATCCAGGCCATAACTTGAGGATTGGTATTCACATCAGGAGCAGGAATATCTTTCTCTGGCCCAATCATACTAATAATCTCAGAAGTATATCTTCTGGTAAGCCGCTCAATCTCTCCCTGAGACATCTTCTCTGGATCACAGGCTATACCGCCTTTAGCTCCTCCATAAGGAAGCCCTGCTATGGCACATTTCCAGCTCATCCACATAGCAAGAGCTCTCACCTCATCCAAATCTACATCTGGAAAATATCTTACCCCTCCCTTTGTTGGGCCAAGAATGATGCTATGTTGGACTCTATATCCCGTAAAAACCTCAACTGAGTCATCATCCATTCTCACAGGAATAGAAACAATAAGTTCTCTTCTCGACTTACGAATCTTCTTGTGAATCCAGGGCTCCAAATTTATCTTCTCAGCTACTTCATCTAACTGCTGTAAAGCAATTTTCCAGGGATTCACTTTATTATTTTTTCCCATCTTTTTCCTCCTTCTCATAAAAAAATTATACTTTAGTCTTCTTTGAGATATATTCATCAATTGCGCGGGCAGCATGCTTGCCAGCCCCCATAGCAGCAATAACAGTAGCCGCTCCCGAGGCGATATCTCCTCCAGCAAATACTCCTTCAATATCTGTTTTGCCTGTTTCTTCATCTACCTGGATATTCCCCCTTCTACCCAACTTCAAACCAGGTAAAGTTTGAGGAATCAAAGGATTTGGAGACTGCCCAATAGCTATAACCACCGTATCCACATCCATAATAAATTCACTATGAGGAATAGGCACGGGTCTTCTTCTTCCACTCTCATCAGGCTCTCCTAACCGATTGCGGATGCACTTCATCTTTTTTACCCATCCATTCTCATCACCCATAAACTCAAGAGGATTAGTTAATAAATGAAAGACGACCCCTTCTTCTCGCGCATTTTCAATCTCCTCTTTTCGCGCAGGCATCTCTACCTCTGAGCGGCGATAAACAATAGAAACCTCCTTTGCTCCAAGACGAAGAGAAGAGCGAGCAGAGTCCATAGACACATTTCCCGCACCAATGACAGCGACTCGCTCTCCAATACTTATAGGAGTATCATATTTTGGGAAAAGATAGGCTTTGCCCAAATTAATTCGGGTGAGAAACTCATTAGCAGAGTAGATACCGTTAAGATTCTCTCCCGGCACTCTCAAAAACATAGGTAGACCCGCTCCTGTTCCAATGAAAATCGCCTGGAATCCTTCTTTAAAAAGCTCCTCTATGGTTATGCTCCTACCCACCAATACATTGGTGACAATCTCTACTCCTAAACTCTCTACATACTCTACTTCTCGATTAACCACTCCTTTGGGAAGCCTAAACTCAGGAATACCATATCGTAGAACACCCCCAGTTTCATGAAGTGACTCAAATACCTTTACCGCATAACCCATTCTCGCTAAATCTGCAGCACAGGTCAATCCTGCAGGACCCGAGCCAACAACAGCAACCCTTCCTTTGTTCTTTTGATCTATTTTAATCTTTGAAGGAGAAGGATTAAAATTCTCCGTTTCCCAATCGGCAACAAATCTTTCCAATCTCCCTATTGCTTCCGGCTCACCTTTTTTCCCTAAAACACAGAGAATTTCACATTGAGTCTCTTGAGGACAAACACGACCACAGATTGCCGGAAGGTTATTCTTTTCTTTCATTTTTTTAATGGCAGAGTTAAAATCGCCATCTGCAATAAAGTGGATGAAGCTGGGTATATCTATCTCCACAGGGCAACCCTCTACGCAAGGCTTTTTCTTACATCCAAGACACCTTTGAGCTTCAGCTACCGCCTGAAGATGTGAGTAACCGAGGGCTACCTCATTAAAATTCTTAACCCGCTCCTCTGGAGATTGCTTTCCCATCGGTTGTCGTTTCTTTTGAGTTTTCATTTCCACCTCATCCTTTTCTCTGCCCAAAATGTTTAATGGCTAATTTCTCCTCTTTAAGAAAACGCCGATTTCTCCTCATCAATTCCTCAAAATCTACCTTATGACCATCAAAAATTGGACCATGGACACAGGTAAATTTCGTTTCTCCTCCCACACTTACTCGACAGCTTCCACACATCCCTGTCCCATCAACCATCACAGGATTAAGGCTAACCAATGTCTTTATCTTAAAGGGTTTAGTAACCAGGCAAACGGCTTTCATCATTATTACAGGTCCCACAGCTACTACAAGGTTCACCTTCTCTCCCAAAGAGAGTATCTCTTTTAATACATCGGTTACCAGTCCTTTACGACCATAACTCCCATCATCAGTTGTTATATAAAGTTCATCGCTAATCCCTCGCATCTCCTCTTCTAAAATAAGAAGTTCCTTGGTTCTCGCTCCTATTATAGAAATCATCCTATTTCCCAATTCTTTAAAGGCCCGTGTTTTAGGAAAAAGAGAGGCTGTTCCCACTCCTCCTCCTACAGAAACTACTGTTCCTACAAACTCCTCCTTCATAGCCACACCAAGAGGACCTAAAAAATCAGTAAGAGAGTCTCCCTCTTTCAAAAGAGCAAGCTTTTCTGTCGTCTCTCCTACTTCCTGAAATATAATAGAGACGATGCCTTTTTGACGATTATAATTAAAAATGGTGAGCGGGATACGCTCACCATTGTTATCTACGCGAATAATAACAAACTGTCCTGGTTGGGCATGACTTGCCACAAGAGGAGAGAGAATATCCAAATGATGGATTCCTTCAGCTAAAGTCTTCTTAGAAATTATGGGATACAAATAGAGCTCCTTAACTTAAATGCTTTCTCTCTTCTCTGCCAATCCTGAAACCAACCTCAAGTGCCTTCTCATTCATTTCTTCTGTGCCTTTGGGGACTCTACTTAAAACAGCTTTTTTTATAGCTTCTTTAGAGACAACACCTGTAAACTCTGTTATTATTCCCAAAGCCACTATATTGGCTGCTACTTTCCTGCCCACCTCTTTTTCCGCTGTGGAAGNAATGGGCACAGAGANAACCTCTTTATGAGGGGGTAGTTTTTTAACATAGAAAGAGTCAACAATTAAAACTCCTCTTTCTTTTAACTCCGGGTAATATTTATCGCAGGCAACCTGGGTAAGAGCAAGCAAAATATCTGGATTTATAACTTTAGGGTAATCAATCTCTTCTTCACTTATCACTACTTCCGATTTACTGGCACCTCCCCTTGCTTCTGGACCATAACTTTGAGTTTGAACAACATTTTTACCATCATAAATTCCTGCGGCTTCAGCTAAAATTAAACCGGCAAGCATTAAACCCTGCCCTCCTGCTCCACTTAATCTTAACTCATATTTCTCTTTCATCTTTAACGCACCTCTTTTGCTCTGGCAATGAGTTTTTCGTATCTTTCGGTATACTCGGTCTTCTCCTCATCAAGGAAAAGCCCCCTGATAATTTTATCCTTTAGCTCTTCTTCATTCATCTTCTCAGCTTTTTTAACCGGAACCGTCTTCTCTTTTTGCCACTTCATCATCTCTACCGCAGAACCCATTCTGTTCCGTCTACCGAAAGATATAGGACACTGACTAATTACCTCCACTACAGCAAATCCTTTTTTCTGAAGACCTCCTAAAATCAATTTATCAAGCTCTCTTGTATGGTAAACTGTACCCCGGGCAATATAAGATGCTCCACTTCCTTTAATCAATTTTAAAACATCAAAAGGAGGTTCCACCTGTCCGTAAGGGGCGGTAGTTGCAAAACTACCCAGAGGAGTAGTGGGAGAATATTGACCTCCCGTCATTCCGTATATCCAGTTATTTATGATTATCGCCAAAATATCTATATTTCTTCTGGCAGCATGGATAAGATGATTACCTCCGATGGCCAAGGCATCCCCATCACCCATCACAGCTATCACCTTAAATTTTGGATTGGCTAACTTTATACCGGTAGCAAAAGATAAAGCTCTGCCGTGAGTTGTATGCAGAGTATTAAAATCACAATAACCGGGCATTCTTCCCGAACATCCGATACCGGAGACCATAACTACATCATTTTTATTTATTTCCATCTTGTCCACTGCTCTTATAATTGAGCCCATAACAATACCTACGCCACACCCGGGACACCAGACATGGGGAAACTTATCCAACCTTATATATTCAAGAACTTTTGCCAATTTAACTCACCTCCTCAATTTTAGCCATTATCTCAGAGGGAGTAATCAACTCTCCATCAACTCTATTCACACCTTCAACCTTAACTTTCTCTGGGACTACCCTCTTCACTTCCTCAATTATCTGCCCCATATTCATTTCGGGAACAATTATCCTCTTTACCCTATTCGTTAAATCTGAAACTTTTTTATAAGGAAAGGGCCAGAGAGTTATCGGTCTCATCAAACCAACCTTTATCCCCTTTTTTCTTGCCTCCTTAACTGCACTATAAGCAGAACGAGCCACTGAACCATAAGCAAAAACAGCTATTTCTGCATCCTCAGTATATCTCTCCTCTACTCTAATTATCTCATCTTTATGTTTTTCTATCTTTTGATAAAGTCTTCTTATATTTTGATTGATTTTTTCAGGGTCTGATGTAGGGAAACCTGTTTCATCGTGAGTAAGACCAGTCACGTGATATCTATACCCTTCCCCCAAAATTGCCATCGGAGGGATAGCATCTTCGGTAACTTCATAAGGGAGATACTCTCCTTGACCCTTAGGGGGCTTTTTTCTCTCTATAATTTTAATCTCCTCTTTCTCAGGGAGAATAACTTTCTCTCGCATATGGGCTATAACCTCATCCAAAAGAAGAATAACCGGAGTGCGATACTTCTCAGCTAAATTAACAGAATCTATAATTAAATCGAAACTCTCCCTCACTGAGGAAGAAGCTAAAACAATCATATTATGATCGCCATGTGTTCCCCAGCGAGCCTGCATCACATCAGCCTGGGAAGCCTTGGTGGGAAGTCCTGTACTGGGGCCACCCCTTTGAACATTAACTATTACGCAGGGAACCTCTGCCATAAATGCAAGACCTATATTCTCCTGCATCAGAGAAAATCCTGGTCCACTGGTAGCCGTTATAGATTTAAGTCCTGCAAGTGAGGCACCCACTATTGCGCCCACACTGGAAAGCTCATCCTCCATTTGAATAAATTTCCCTCCCACCTGAGGAAGGAGATAGGATAATACTTCAGCAATTTCCGAAGAAGGCGTAATGGGATATCCAGCAAAAAAACGGACCCCCGCCGCTAACGCTCCCTCAGCTACCGCCTCATTTCCGGACATAATACGAGCTTTACTCATTGTAGAATTACCTCCTTCTGTCTATCTCTCAACCAGAATAGCAAAATCAGGACATCTAAGCTCACATAAAGTGCAGCTTGTGCAATCTTCCTCTTTATCCACAAAAACCTTACCATCTTCTCCCATTTTCAAAACATCCCTGGGACAGAATGCAACACAGATACTACATCCTTTACACCATTCTCTATTAAGGAGAAGAGGGCCATACCTTTCCCATTCAATCTCTTTTAACTTTACCTTTTCATCGCTCATCTTTAACCTCCCTCATTCAAAATCGGGGAAACTAAATCTACAACCTGCAGAGGACTTTCAGCTACAGAAATAGAAAACTTCTGGAAAGTCCTTATCTTTTCCTCAGCTGTACCTGTTCCCCCGGAGACTATAGCTCCCGCATGCCCCATTCTTTTACCTGGAGGAGCTGTTTTCCCTGCAACTAAAGCAACAACAGGCTTTTTCATTTCTAAATGGATAAATTTTGCTGCTTCTTCCTCATCAGTTCCTCCAATTTCGCCAATTAAAACAATAGCTTTCGTCTGAGGATCTTTTTCAAAAAGTTCAAGAATATCAATAAAAGAGGAACCAATCACAGGATCGCCACCAATACTCACACAGGTCGACTGACCAAAATTACCCTTAGTTAAATTATAAACAACCTCATAGGTAAGAGTGCCGCTTCTGGAGACTATCCCTAAATTTCCCTCTTTATGAATAGAACCGGGCATAATCCCTACTTTTGTCTTCCCCGGGCTAATTACTCCAGCAGAATTAGGACCAATTAATCTTGAACCCTTCAATTTCAGATAATAACAGGCTTTAACCATATCCAGAGTAGGGATACCCTCTGTAATGCAAACTATAAGTTTTATTCCGGCATCTGCTGCCTCATAAATAGCCTCAGGAGCAAATCGAGCAGGAACATAGATAATAGAAGTGTTTGCTGCTGTATCCCTGACAGCTTCCTTAACTGTATTGTAAACAGGAACCTCTTCTACTTTTTCTCCTCCTTTACCCGGAGTTACCCCGGCAACTATCTTTGTTCCATATTCCAACATCTGCTGTGTATGAAAGCTCCCCTCTCTACCAGTTATACCTTGAACTATTAAACGTGTGTTAGAATCAACCAGTATACTCATCTTTTTACTACCTCCATCGCTTTTTTTGCTGCCTCATCCATAGTGGCCGCCAGGAAGATTCCTTTCTCATTTTCCAGCTTCTTTCGGCCTTCTTCTTCATTTGTTCCTGTAAGTCTGATAACTAAAGGTAAGTTCATTTCCCTCTTAGAGATAGCCTGAATAAGCCCTTCAGCAACAATATCACATCTGGTGATTCCACCAAATATATTAACCAGAACAGCTTTTACCTTATCATCGGATAAAACAATATCCAGCGCCTTACCTACCTGTTCTGAACTTGCTCCCCCTCCTACATCTAAAAAATTAGCTGGTTCAGCTCCGTAATGTTTCACAAGATCCATAGTAGCCATAGCTAAACCAGCTCCATTTACTATACAACCAATATTCCCCTCAAGCCTGACGTAACTTATTCTTGCTTCTTTAGCCCTCACCTCAAGAGGGTCTTCCACATCTAAATCCCTTAAACCAATTATTTTTGGATGTCTATAGAGGGCATTATCATCAAATATAATCTTGGCATCAAGGGCAAAAAGAGACCCCTCTTCAGTAATTACTAAAGGGTTTATTTCTGCTAAAGAAGAGTCCATCTCCTCAAAACTGCGGTAAAGACCGGAAAGAATTTTAGCTATCCCCTTAACTAAATTTTTATCCTTAGTTAGAGCTAAAGCAAGCTCGTTAGCCTCATAACTCTTAAACCCGAGTAAAGGGTCAACATAAAGTTTAAATATTTTCTGAGGGTTAGTTCTGGCTACCTCCTCTATATCTACTCCCCCGGAAGGGCTTACCATAACAACAACTCTTTTTTGAGCTCTATCTATAGTCACCCCTGAATAATACTCCTCTTTAATAGATAAAGCCTCCTGAACAAGCACTCTTTTAACTAAAACACCCTTAAGTCTAAAATTCAAAATCTTCTCCGCTACCTTGTAAGCTTCCTCTGGATTTGAGGCAAGTTTTATACCTCCAGCTTTCCCTCTTCCTCCTACAAGCACTTGCGCCTTTACAGCTACAGGCCTGCCCAACTTTTCAGCTATCTGTTTAACTTTCTCAGGTGTTTTAGCAACTTCACCCCGGGGAGAGGGTATCCCCATTTTAGAGAAGATCTCATGAGCCTGAAATTCGTAAATCTTCATTTTTTACCTCTATCCATTAAAATTGAGAGATATTCAGAAATATTATATATCTGAATATTTTGCTTTCTTTTCTTGGCATTCTTGAAATTATGTAAACAAGAGGGGCACTCGGTAAGAAGAACATCGACTTTCTTATCTATAGCCTCTTTTAATCTATTTTTTGCCATATTAATGGAAAGTCTTGTAAATGCGCCCCTTACACCCCCACCAGCACCGCAGCAGTAAGCATTTTCACGATTCTTGTCCATTTCTACAAAATGGGGGATGAACTTTTTGATGATCTGCCTCGGCTGTTCATATATTCCCGAATGTCTTCCTAAATCACAAGGGTCATGGTAAGTAACCACTTCATCAGTGTTCACATCTATATTTAGCTTGCTTAAAAGCTGAGTAATGTGAACTACCTCAACCCCTAAATCACTATATTCTGGATTATTCTTAAATGTCTTATAACACATAGGACAGGTAGTTAATAATTTCTTTGCCCCTGTTTTTTTAATCTCCTCTTTATTATGCTGGACATTCTTCTTGTAATTATCTAAACCTATATAAGGAAAGACACCCCCGCAGCATACCTCATCGAACCTGGTAAAGGGGATTTCTAACCTTTTTAAAAGCTTTATCGTCTTTCTTATGCTCTCTTCTTCTCTATATGTCCCTACGCATCCAACAAAAAGAGCATATTCAGCACCTTTTTGGACTGGTTCTTTCTCTTTTTTTTCTTCTCCATACACATTACCGCTCTCCTCCACCGCTTCTCTCATCAATTTATGAGCAGGATAGTAATGACCATTCTCTACGAGGTCCTTCCTGGCCGCCTCTATAACATCAAGAATTTTTACCTTAGCAGGACAATTTAACTCACATTGTTTGCAGTTAGTGCACTGAAACAACTTCTCTAAAATAGAATCCGTATATTCAATATCTTTTCTTAAAAGACCGTAGGAAAGAATCATTCTTGCCCTGGCGCTGGCAGACTCCCAGCCAAGCTCATCATAAATCGGACAATCTCCGAAGCAATAGGCACACCTTATACAAACCAGCATCTCCCTTTTCCACTTTTCAAGATGTTCTGTCTCCATATTCTACTCCTTTACCGCATATCTAATCTCTGTAGCTGTGAGAAAATCGTCAGGGGCATCCATAAGCTTGTGGGGATTAAAAATATTATTGGGGTCCAAAGCCTTTTTTATTCTCCTCATCATATCAAGTGCTCCTTCTCTCTCCTTTTTAAAATAAGGAGCCTTGGAAATTCCTATTCCATGCTCACCCGATGTTGTTCCTCCCATTTTTTGAGTGAGAGCAAAAATCTCAGAAACAGCCTTTTTTGCTCCTTCCCATTGTTCAGATAATTCTGGATTTATAAGAAAGGCTGTATGAATTAATCCCTCACCGGCGTGACCGTAGGTGCCTATAATAATACTATTTTTTGAAGCTATTTTATGGACGTCAATAACCAACTCGGAAAGCTTAGATAT
>JGI24025J20009_10001852_pt1 | contig 15634 bp, 17 predicted proteins | sample Cruoilmetagenom3_FD_20009 | JGI IMG/M metagenome (IMG submission 20009)
AACGAATGAAAGATCATCACCCGTTCGGGGTCGGCCCCGACATCCTGCGCCACCTGCAATGCACCGGGGGGTGGGGTGTCGCGGTAGATCTCGGAATAACATTCATCCGCGAAAATCTGGAAATCATAGCGTTCTGCCAGTCCGATCAATTCGGCCCAATAGTCACGGCTGGCCACAGTCCCCTGCGGGTTGGCGGGCGAGCAGATATAAGCGATGGTGACACGGTTCAAGACGTCTGCGGGCAGCGATGCAAAATCCGGCAGGTGGCCGGTGGCCGCAGTGGCCGGGACAAACACCGGCTCGGCCCCGACCGAGATCGCAGCGACCATATAGACCTGATAAAACGGGTTTGGTGTCAGGACCACCGGTTGCTGGCCATTTTTTTGTTCCGGGCACAGCGCCATGGCGGCGTTATACAGCCCTTCGCGGGTACCGTTCAGGGCCATGATTTGCGTATCGAGGTCCAGCGCCACGCCGTAACGCCGCTGTACCCAACCAGCAGCGGCCCCGCGCAATTCTTCCGATCCGTCATTGGGCGGATAGCTGTTAAATCCGGCTGCATTCTCGACGATGATATCCGTAACCCACTGAGGAAACGCATGTTTTGGCTCGCCAATGGTCATATGCACCACGTCGCCGCCAGGCGCGTGATGGTCCAGCAACGCACGCAGGCGCGGGAACGCATATTCCGGTAGGTTCGAAAACCGCTCGGGGAAATTCATTTTCATCTGCCTCAAGGTCGGGATCATTAGCGCCCCGCTTGAGGTCAAGTTTAGAGATGCGCCGTCGCCGCGTCTAGCTAAAGCATTGCGCGGTGTGGCATTTGTGGCTTTCCGGCCAAACCGCTACTTCAACGCCGCCTCGGCAGCCGCGCCAAGGCGCAGCAATGCCTCTTCGGTGTTGGGCGCTGCCATCAGGGAAATGCCGCAACTTGGCACGCCGGTCGGCAGGGTCAGGGCGCACAGGCCCATCAGGTTGCCAATCCGGGTGTTGCGCAACGACAACAGGTTTTCGGTGACGTAATAGTCGTGATCCGACATCAGGCGTTGCAGATCCGGCGGCAGGATAGGCGAAGTTGGGCACAGCACTGCATCATACCCGGCGGTGGCCTGATCCCAGGCCATCCGGCAGGTTTCCAGCCGCGCCCATGCGGCCACGTAATCCGGGCCGGAAAAATCGGCCCCGGCGCGAAAGCGTTCAAGGATTTGGTCATACATCAGGTCCGGGCTGGTCTCGATCACGTCGCGCCACATGCCATAGGCCTCGGCCGTATATAGAACGCCGGTCAGGGCCATTGCCTCGGTCACTTCGGGCACCTCAAGCGGTTCGATGATCGCACCTGCGGCCTGCAGACGATCCGCGGCGGATTGGAACGCGGCGCGCGGGGCATCGCGCAGATCGTCCAGCGCCAGGGTTTGCAGCACAGCCAGGCGGCGCCCCTTCAGGGTGGCACCACGCAGGTCGGCCACGGGGGTGCCTTCAAGTGCGGCCAGCATCAGGGCGGCGTCTTCGACGGATCGGGCCAGTGGGCCGACAGTGTCGAATTTCGGACACAGCGGCACAACGCCTTCGGCGCTGACCCGGTCCGGGGTGGTTTTCAGGCCAACCAGATCGTTCCAGGCCGACGGGATTCGCACGGACCCGCCCGTGTCCGAGCCGATGCCACAGGCCGCCAGACCAAATGCCACAGAAGTTGCGGCACCTGATGACGACCCGCCCGGCACCGCTTGCGGATCATTCACGCAAGGCGGGGTTTCGGTGATCGGATTCAGGCCAAGGCCGGAAAAGGCCAGCTCACTCATATGGGTTTTGCCCAGACACACCGTGCCTGCCAGCGTGGCGTTGCGCAGCACTTCGGCGTCGCTGTCCGGCACCCGGTCTTTCAACAGGGCTGATCCGGCCTCGGTCCCCACGTCGGCGCTGTCGAACAGGTCTTTCCAGCTGATTGGCACGCCGTCCAGCAGTGACAACCGCCGCCCGGCCTGCGCGCGGGCCTGTGCGGCCAGGGCCTCGGCCCGGGCGCGATCAGCGGTAACACGGGCATAGATACGGTCCCGCAAGGGGTGGGCGTCAATCGCGGCCAGATAGGTGTCTGTCAGCGCAACCGGGTCGATGTCGCCGACGGCGATACCGCGCCCCAGATCGCCCGCTGTCATGGTCAGCCAGTTTTTCATGTCACGCCCCCTGTTTTCTGCGTCCTGGTGACGGTAGCGACAGCACCGCGCATGGACAATCCCGAACAGGGGGCCATATTGCGGGTCATGACATATGACACCGATATCCTGATAGTAGGCGGCGGGCTGAATGGCCCGGCATTGGCCCTGGCACTGGCACAGGCCGGGCACAAGGTGACAGTGATTGATGCGCTGGCGGAAACCGTGCGCAAGGATGCGGCATTTGACGGGCGCGGTTATGCGCTGGCGTTGGGGTCGCAGCGGTTGTTGCAGGCGATTGGCGTCTGGGGGCGGGTGGCCGGTAACGCCCAGCCGATGCTGGAGATCAAGGTGACGGATGGCCACGCGGGCAGTGGGCCGTCGCCATTTTTCATCCATTTCGATCACGCCGAGATCGAAGAAGGGCCGATGGGCTTTATGGTCGAAGACCGGCATTTGCGGCGCGCGTTTCTGGACGCGATGGCAGACGCTCCGGGGATCACACAGGTGAGCGGCCAAAAGGTTGTGGCGCAGGCTGTGGACCCAGGCGGCGTGTCGGTGACGTTGGACGATGGCGGCATTCTGACGGGACGGTTGCTGATCGGGTCGGACGGACGGGCCAGCGGTACCGCGATGCGCGCGGGCATCAAACGCACCGGCTGGGACTATGGCCAAACCGGGCTGGTCTGCGCGATTTCGCATGAAAAACCGCATCACGGCATCGCGCATCAGTTCTTTATGCCCCCCGGTCCGCTGGCAATTTTGCCGCTGACCGGCAATCGCTGTTCTATCGTCTGGAGCGAACGGACAGAGACCGCCGCCAAGATCAACGCGCTGGATGACGAGGCGTATCTGCAAGTGCTGCGGCCCCGGTTTGGGGATTTTCTGGGCGATATCGCGCTGGATGGCAAACGCTTTGCCTATCCGCTGAACCTGACCATCGCCAACAGCTTTGTCGCGGCCGAATGGCGCTGATTGGTGACGCGGCGCACGGGATGCACCCGATCGCCGGGCAAGGGCTGAACGCGGGGCTACGCGATGTGGGGGTGCTGGCCGAGGTGCTGATTCTGGCGGCGCGGCGGGGCGAAGATGTCGGGTCACCGCTGGTGCTGGAGCGCTATCAGGAATGGCGGCGGTTTGATACGGCGACGCTGGCGCTGGCGACGGATGCGTTCAACCGGCTGTTTTCCAACGATAACCCGCTGCTGCGGCTGGGGCGTGATCTGGGTATGGGGATTGTCGGATCAATCCCCGGGCTGCGCCGGAATTTCGTGCGCGAGGCGGCCGGGCTGACCGGGGATTTGCCGCGATTGATGCAGGGCCAGGCGATCTGACGAGGCGTGGGCAACCGATTTCTTACTTAAGAAATCGGATCAGAAAATTCGAATTTTCTGGACAAGAATTTTCGAAAATTCTTTTGCCTCAGTCTAGCACGCGCGCCTCGTCTACCAGCATGATCGGGATGCCGTTGCGGATGGGAAAAGCCAGACCGGCGGCCTTGGACACCAGCTCCTGATTTGCCGCATTATATTCCAGTGCGGTCTGGGTTTGCGGACAGACCAGCGCCTCTAACATGCGCCGGTCAAAGCCGGGATCAGTGTCTTTCATTGCAGGGTCTCCTCGGCGGTGCCGCCACTGCGCAGCGCAAATTCGATCAGTGTGACCAGGGTTTCACGGCGGGTGGTCAGCGACGGGGCTTCAAGCAGGGCTTGTTTTTCTTCGGGTTCCAGATCCAGCAGCATCGACAGGGAATTGATCAGCAATTCGTCCTCGGCATCCTTTAGCGTATCCCAGTCCGTGGACACCAGTTTGGTGGCCAGAAACCGTTGCAGCAAATCCAGGAACCCGGACCGCTCTAGGTCAACGTCCTGTTCGGTTTTTCCCAAATCCCGTTCAAACCCGTCCCAACTGACCTTGCAGCGCCGATAGGGGGTGAACCCGTCAACCTCTTGCAATACCCGAAAGCGCGATATCCCCGTCAGGGTAACAAGGTACCGGTTACCTTCGGTTTCGGAAAACTGGGTGACCCGCCCGATGCAGCCGATGGCATGCAGGCCGTCGTCACCCGAGGGGGTCGGGCGGGGTTGAATCATCCCGATCAGCCGCTGTGGTGTCTTCAGCGCATCTTCGAGCATTTGCAGATAGCGCGGCTCGAATATGTGCAGGGGNAGCCGCGCGCGCGGCAGCAACAGTGCCCCGGGNAACGGGAACACGGCGATTGTGTCCGGCAGATCAGAGGGTTTTATCATATGACACAGTCTAGCTCTGATCCCGCTTTAGGCAAATATCATCGAGCTCAGACGCCGCCGTCCGTTCAGGACAATCGGGTCATTGGCCTTGAGCGCATCAAAGATTGTGAACAGCTGGGCCTTGGCAGCGCCATCGTTCCAGTCGCGATCCCGACCAAACAGATCCAGCAGTTGGTCCACGGCCTCTTCGACCTGCCCCGCCGCATGCAGCGCCAGCGCCAGATCGAACCGCGCCTGAGGATCGTCGGGGTTGGCGGCAACCGCAGCGGTCAGGTCGGCCACGGGGCCGGCATCGGCGGCCTGGCGCGCCAGTTCCAGCTGGGCATGGGCAGCCTCAAGTTCAGGGGCGTTGGAAATTTCAGCCGGGGCACCGTTCAGAATGGCTTCGGCTTGATCCAGATCGTCCATGGCGATATGGGCGCGCACCAGACCACCATAGGCGGCGGCGTTTTCGGGCTCTTCTTCCAGCACGGCGGCAAAAGTTTGCGCGGCGTCCACGGCAGCGCCCTCGGCCAGCATTTCCTCGGCGGCTTCGATGGCCTCGCTGAGTTGCGCACCGGGGGCTTCGCCACCGGATGCGGCGATGACCTTGTCGACAAATGCCTTGATTTCGGAATTGGGCAACGCACCCTGAAAGCCATCAATCGGCTGGCCTTTGTGAAAGGCATAGACCGTCGGGATCGACTGAATTTGCAACTGACCGGCGATATTCTGCGCCTCGTCCACGTTCAGCTTGACCATCTTGACCGCGCCCTTGGCCGCTGTCACCGCGCCTTCGAGCATCGGGCCGAGGGTTTTGCAGGGGCCACACCAGGGTGCCCAAAAATCGACAATCACCGGGCCTTGTTGCGAGGCTTCGATAACGTCGGCCATAAAGGTCGCTTCGGTTGTGTCTTTGATCAGATCGCCCGCAGCGGGGCCGATATTCAGGTCCAGATCGCTCATGATTGCCAGTCCTCAGTGTTACGTCGCAGATGTTACATCTTGCCCTTCATATGTGAGGGCCATGGCCGGATGTCAAAGTGTTAGCGCCTGTTTGAGACAATCAGACACTGTATTGGGTGGCGTTAAAGGTCGAAGCTGGCAAAAACCGGGGCGTGATCCGATGGTTTTTCCCAGCCACGCACCGCGCGTTCGACACGGCTGGAATGGGCCGCGTTCGAGATATCTGGTGTGGCCCAGACGTGATCCAGCCGCCGCCCCTTGTCGGCCGCGTCCCAGTCTTTGGCGCGGTAAGACCACCAGCTGTAAAGGTTCCCGTCGGGGATGTCCTGACGGGTGATGTCAACCCAGCCACCGGCGTTTTGGGTCTCGGCCAATTGTTCGACCTCAATCGGGGTGTGGCTGACGACTTTTAACAATTGCTTATGATTCCAGACGTCATCTTCGCGCGGGGCGATGTTGAGATCGCCCACCAGAATGGATTTTTCCGGCTTGTCGGCATGGAACCAGTCACGCATTTCGGTGAGGTAATCCAGCTTTTGGCCAAATTTTTCGTTCTTGGCGCGGTCGGGCACGTCGCCGCCCGCAGGGACGTAGAAATTGTGGATTGTCACGCCGTTTTCCAGCTGTCCGGCGACGTGACGGGCATGGCCCAGATTGGCGAAATCCTTGTCGCCCACATCTTTTATCGGCAGGCGCGACAGGATGGCGACGCCGTTATAGCCCTTTTGTCCGCGCGCGACCATGTGGCCATAGCCCAGATCGGCAAAGCCCTGGGTTGGAATCAGATCCACCGGGGATTTGCATTCCTGCAGGCACAGGATGTCGGGGCCGTGTTCGGCCAGTAGTTTCAGCACGATAGGTTCGCGCAGGCGGACGGAGTTGATGTTCCAGGTGGCTAGGGTAAAGGGCATGGGGCAACTCGCGCGTGAATTCAGGGTTGGGGCAGACTATCGCGGCAGCCAGCAGGATGCCATGGGCGCGTGTTCGCCATTTGTCTTTTTATCCGCCCGACTGCTTATCAAGCCCTTGCGGGCTTTCTGCGCGATGGCTGCTGGCGGGCAAAAAAAGGCCGGACACAAGGTCCGGCCAGTCCAACAGGGAGGTGTATGTCATGACCCGGACATACGGCGGGTTGGGTCAACCATAAGGATGCGGACCGGATGCCGCTTTGATCTGCATCAGGTTGTTTTTACGCCACCAGTCGATAGCCACCGGATTCGGTGACCAGCAGGCGGGCATTGGACGGATCCGGTTCGATCTTTTGTCGCAATCGATAGATATGGGTTTCCAGTGTGTGGGTGGTGACCCCGGCGTTATATCCCCAGACCTCGTGCAGCAGCACATCGCGGGCGACCACGCCATCGGCGGATCGATAGAGGTATTTCAGGATGTTGGTCTCTTTCTCGGTCAGGCGGATTTTGCGGTCGTCTTCGGTGATCAGTATCTTCATCGACGGTTTGAACGTATAGGGCCCAAGGGTGAACACCGCGTCTTCGGATTGTTCATGCTGGCGCAATTGCGCGCGAATGCGGGCCAGAAGGACCGGGAATTTGAACGGTTTGGTCACGTAATCATTGGCCCCAGCGTCCAGGCCCAGAATGGTATCGGAATCGCTGTCATGGCCGGTCAGCATCAGAATTGGCGCTTTGACCCCCTGTTTGCGCATCAGGCGGCACAGTTCGCGGCCATCGGTGTCGGGCAGGCCAACGTCCAGAATGATCAGGTCATACAGCGCCTCTTTGGCACGTTCCATCGCACCTGCGCCATTGTCGGCCTCAAACACATCGAAGTCTTCGGTCATCACCAATTGTTCGCTTAGCGCGTCGCGCAGATCGTCATCGTCGTCCACCAGCAGGATTTTCTTAAGCTGCGCCATTGGTGTCTCCTTACACTGTCCTGTCATGACATGATCCTGCGAGGCCTGTTCGGCAAGAATTGCTGCAATACCTTCACGCTGACGTGTCTGTCTGGGGGTAAATGTTTCACATTCCTGCAAAACGAGCATAGATAGACGCTAGGTTTTAACAGGATGACCCGCATGAGCCTTGTGCCCGATACAGTCGAATTACTGGCCCGCGCTCGGGCTGACCTGCGTATGGGGGTGCCGGTGATTCTGACTGGCGAGGGCAAGTCTGTGCTGGCGCTAGGCGGCGGAAACGCTTAGTGTCGGGCGGTTGGCGGATCTGCGTGATCTGGGCGGTGTGCCGGTTGTGGCAATCACGGCGCGCCGGGCGGAAACGCTAAAGGCGCGGGCCTATGACGGGGATCTGGCGCGGGTGATTCTGCCAGATGGGGCTGGACTGGACTGGGTGCAGGCGATTGCCGATCCGGCGGATGATCTTATCGCCCCGATGAAAGGCCCGCTGATCAGCGAGCGCGGCGATGGCGCCGATCTGCACCGGATGGCGCTGGTTCTGGCCAAATCGGCCCGTTTGTTGCCTGCTGTCGTGATTGTCACGGTTTCGGATGGCCTTGGGTTTGCGGCAACCCATGGGCTGACGATGATCGCCCATGCCCTTGCCAAACCGCATCTGGCGGAACGCAGCCCGCTGCATCCGGTGGCGAGTGCCCGTCTTCCGGTAGAGGCGTCCGAGGCCGGGCGGTTGTATGTGTACCGACCTGAAGATGGTGGCGAAGAGCATTATGCCATCGAAATCGGCCGCCCTGATCGGGATCAGCCGGTTCTGACGCGATTACATTCAGCCTGTTTCACCGGGGATGTGATGGGCAGTCTGAAATGTGATTGCGGCCCGCAATTGCGCGCGGCCCTGGCGCAAATGGGGGCGGAAGGCGCTGGGGTGCTGCTGTATCTCAACCAGGAAGGGCGCGGTATCGGGCTGGCCAACAAAATGCGCGCCTATTCGCTGCAAGATCAGGGGTTTGATACGGTCGAGGCTAATCACCGGCTGGGGTTTGAGGATGATGAACGGGACTTTCGCCTTGGCTCGGATATTCTGAAGTCTATGGGGTTCAGTGCGGTGCGGCTGCTGACCAATAATCCGGCCAAGATTGCGATGATGGAGAAAACCGGGATCACCGTGACCGGGCGGGTGCCCCTTAAGGTCGGCGAAACCGCGCATAACCGTGGCTATCTGGCGACCAAGGCCGCCAAATCGGGGCATCTGCTGTGAGAGTGTCGGATATGGTGTTGACCCCGCGGGGTCTGCGCTTTGCTGGCTTGGTCTTTCCCTGTTCCATCGGCAAGGGGGGGCTGACCAGTGATAAACGCGAAGGCGACGGGGCGACGCCGCGCGGGGGGCACCGGATTGTCGGCATGCTGTACCGCGCGGACCGGATAGCACGGCCTGCGAAAGGGGCAATTGCCATCGGGCCGCGCGATCTGTGGTCGGATGACCGGCGTGATCCGGCCTATAACGCCTTGGTCCACGCGCCACATGGATTTAGCCACGAACAGTTGCGCCGCGCCGATCCTTTGTATGATCTTGTGTTGTTGACCGACTGGAATTACCCCAACGCCGTGCCGGGGCGCGGGTCAGCGATCTTTATCCATCAGTGGCGCCGACCAGGATACCCGACNGAGGGGTGCATCGCCTTGCGNCGTGACCATCTNCGCTGGATCACCAGGCGCATATCCAGAAAAACAAGGGTGATCGTCCCGTAGGGTGCGCTGAAAGCACGCCCCACGGGGCCTATTCCGGGTATTTTCGTTGTGCTTTGGCTTTGGCCAGGGTTTTGCTGCCTTTGCGGGCGGTGGCCGTCCATTCATAGGTGTGAACACCGTTTGGTGGACAGGGGCTTTGGTACGTGAAGGCCCCGGAAGGCACTGCCCCACTGGTGGCTATCTTCACTTTGCCACCACCGTGATTATAGCCCGGAACATTCAGATCCTTCAGCCGGAAATCGATGCTGGTCGTTCCGGCGGGTACGCCTTTCAGCACAAATTTCGGATTGCTGACCTTGTTGGGGTTCCCCGTCGTGCAGCGCGCAATAGCCCCCCAATTGAAAGACAGTGAAAAATCAGCTGCGGCCGTCTGAGCACATAACAGCGCCGCCGCAATCCCAGTAGACAGAAGTTGCATACCATCAGTTCCTTGTAACCATCACCAGGGAACAATCGGTTATTCCCGCCGCAACGCCAAGGCCAACTATGTGAGCGGCTGGCGCTCACCGAATATCGCCGATCCAATCCGGACATGCGTCGCACCTTGCGCGATCGCTGTTTCGAAATCCGCGCTCATGCCCATTGAAAGACCATCCAGGCCATTGCGCGCGGCGATCTTTGCCAACAGGGCGAAATGCAGCGCGGGTTCCTCGCCAACCGGCGGGATGCACATCAGCCCTTGCACCGGCAGATCCATCGCGCGGCATTCGGCCACGAAACCATCGGCCTCTACGGGCCGAATTCCGGCCTTTTGCGGCTCTTCCCCGGTATTGACCTGAATGAACAGATCGGGGCAGGCCCCGCGTTCCTGTGCCAGGCGGGCCAGGGCCTTGGCCAGTTTTGGCCGATCAACCGTCTGGATCACGTCACACAGTTCCATGGCGGTGCGCACCTTGTTGGTTTGCAAGGGGCCGATCAAATGCAGGGAGAGCCCGTCAAACCGCTCGCGGAAGGCGGGCCATTTATCAGCGGCTTCCTGTACGCGGTTTTCACCAAAAACCCGGTGGCCCTGTTGCAGCACCGATTCGATCCGATCATTCGGCTGCACCTTGGACACAGCGATCAGGCAGGTTGAGCCGGGCGTGCGACCGGCGGCCTGTTCGGCCGAGGCAATGCGGGTTTTGATTTGGTCCAGCGACATAAGTGTCTCCCTTGCGGTTTCGCCGCAGAAGAACACCAGATGGCGGCAAAAGAAAAGGGCAGGCCCGAAGGCCTGCCCAAATTCACGTCATCCGTGGGTTCAGCTTAGAAGCTGAAGTACACACCAGCCTGAGCTGTGGTGTTGTCCCAGGAAGCCTGACGAGCGCCAGCTTCGAAGGAAACACCGCCCCCGAGGTCATAGGAGTAGTGGATACCGTAACCGGTACCTTCACGGTTGTTGGAACCGGCAACGCCGTCACGGTTGTCGTTACGACCGTTAGCAACGTCAGCAGCATCAACCGAGTCTTCGCTGGTTACGTATACCAGAATGTTGCTGGCTGCGCCGATGTCCATGTTGCCATAGAGACCGAATTTGCCAAGACCATCGTTGTCAGCATAGGCCAGACGAACGCCAAACTGACCGATGTTACCGGAAACGGCGACAACAGCTTTGTCTTCCCAGGCACGATCAGAGCTCTGCAACGCCAAGGAGGCGGTCCAGTCACCGAAGTTGTACGCGACCATGGCGGCAACGCGAAGATCTTGCTCGTCAATCACACCAGAGATCTGGGCCGGGCCGTTGTCATTCGAGAATGACAGGTGACCGGTAAAGCCGTTGGCCGAATACAGAATTTCGACGCCGTTTGCACCAACACCGGCTGACGAATACGCATCCCAGTTAAAGCCTTCGCCGTTGACGATGGCTACCAGGCTTTCAAAGCCGGCACCATCAATACCAAGACCAGCACTGCGGGTCTCAAGGTACAGACCAGGCATGTTTTCAACGGCACCGATGATGTTGCCGACCTGCAGGGTGAACCCTTCGTAGCTGGCAAAGAAGCGTGCGCCGTTGAATCCGGCACCACCAGGTGCGTTGTCACGGCTTTCAGCTTGGGCACGGAAACGTGCGCCGACTGCAACACCAGAGTCGGTTTCAGTCGACATGTCGACCTGCAGACGCAAACGGCTGGTGATGTTGGTTACTGAACGACCGTTCAGAGCGCCTGTCTCGACGTTACCAACCCGGTCGTTGTTTTCGTTATAGTCCAGACCGAAGCGGCCGTAACCGCTGAGACGAACGTCTGCTGCGGCGACACTTGCGGTCGCGATCAGAGCAGTCGTTGCGAAGAGAACCTTTTTCATCGTTTTTCCCTCGGTTTTTAATTCATACGCCCAAACCGGGGAATCCGGTGTGGGTATGCAGAGGGGTTTCGCTCTTTCCGGCCTGTTTTGGCAAGGCTTGCAGGCGGCAATGCGGCAAAGTCGTGGCGGATGGTGCAGCTTTGCCACAGTCGTTTGGCTACATCTTGCCGGGAATCATTGCTGAATGATTTTTCAAGCCCTGCGTCGGGTTTAGCGCCTGACCCAACCCCTGACCTTATGCAGTCTGCCACAATGTGCCCCAGAATCGCACCCCCGCCATATAGCGACCAGCCTGGGCGACCATCTGCGCGGCACACTATGCCCTTGCCCCACTTCGCGGGCTTGGGTAGGAAAAGCCAGAACAATAGTTCAGGATCGCACAATGACAGTCCAAAATTCCCTGAAGGTGACACTTGTTCTGGCGCTTTGCCTTGGGCTTGGCGCGTGTGGCGGGTTTGGTCTGGGCAAGAAAACGGCCCCTGACGGTAGTGATGCCGCCCCGATCCCCAGTTCAACAGACGGTCCGCCGATTGCCCGCAACCGGGAATCCGCGCCAACTGATTATGAACGTTCATCTATTTGGGATGTGTTTGGCGCAACCAAGGGTGACCAGACAGTCAACGTGAATCGCTACCTTTGGGCAGCGTCGCTGGATGTTCTGAATTTTCTGCCGATCCAGTCGGTTGACCCGTTCACTGGTGTCATCGTCACAGGGTATGGCACGCCGCCCGGCGGCGGGCGCTCTTATCGCGCAACCGTTCATATTAAGGACCCGGCACTGGACGCGCGGTCTTTGACGGTTTCGCTACAAACCAAGGGTGGGCCGGTAAGCGCGGGCACCACCCGCGCCGTCGAGGATGCGATACTGGCCCGAGCGCGTCAGATTCGCATCGGAGACGATAAGCTGTAGGTTTGTCGTTTTCTTACCTCTGGGCGTAATGCGCAAAATTCAATCCGCCCCCATTGGGTTTGACCGGCTGCTGGCCATTGTTTCGGTACATTTCAGCCTGATGCCCTTGGAAATCTGGCGCAATCCGGTGTTGCCCAGCAAACATCAGCAGGCCCTAGCCACCGGGCGTATTTCACACTATCAAAACGCCGGGCTTTTGCCCGGTGTTTTCATTTCAAAGGACCACAAGCGATGTCGCGTTACTCTGCCGCAGAAATCGAAGCCAAATGGCAGGACGCCTGGAAAGAGGCGGATATCTTTACCGCCAAGGCCAGTGGCGACAAGCCGAAATACTATGTGCTGGAAATGTTCCCCTACCCGTCGGGGCGCATTCATATGGGGCATGTGCGCAACTACACGATGGGCGACGTGATCGCGCGCCACAGAATCGCCACCGGTCATAATGTGCTGCACCCAATGGGCTGGGACGCCTTTGGCATGCCCGCCGAAAATGCCGCCATGGCGATTGGCGGCCACCCCAAAGACTGGACCTATGCCAACATCGCCGACATGCGCGCCCAGATGAAGCCGCTGGGCCTGTCGATTGACTGGTCCCGCGAATTCGCCACCTGTGACCCGGAATACTACGGCCAGCAGCAGGCGTTGTTTCTGGATATGCTGGCCAAGGATCTGGTCTATCGCAAAAACGCCGTGGTCAACTGGGATCCTGTCGATATGACCGTTCTGGCCAATGAACAGGTCGAGGCCGGGCGCGGCTGGCGGTCTGGCGCATTGGTGGAACGGCGCGAACTGACGCAGTGGTTCTTTAAAATCTCGTCGATGTCCGAAGAACTGCTAAGCGCATTGGATACGCTGGAAAACTGGCCCGCCAAGGTGCGGCTGATGCAGGAAAACTGGATCGGCAAATCGCGCGGTCTGCAATTCGCGTTCCAGCGCAGCGACGGGAACGCCCCGATCGAGGTCTACACAACCCGCCCCGACACGCTGATGGGCGCGTCGTTTGTCGGCATCTCACCCGATCACCCGATTGCCAAACAGCTAGAGGCCGAAAACCCCGAGGTTGCGGCGTTTGTCGCCGACTGCCGCAAGGTCGGCACCACCGAAGAGGCGGTTGAAACCGCGCCCAAGCTGGGGCTGGATACTGGCCTGACCGTGCGCCACCCGCTGAACCCGGACTGGCAGCTGCCGGTGTGGATCGCCAATTTCATCCTGATGGATTACGGCACCGGCGCGATCTTTGGCTGCCCGGCACATGATCAGCGCGACCTTGATTTCTGCCGCAAATATGACCTGCCGGTGATCGACACCTTTATGGCGCTGGAAGATGGCACTGCCGTCGCAAATGACGCCTACGTGCCGATGAAGTCGGAAAAGGTGAAATGGATCAACCACTTCGCCGGGCTGGACATTGCCACGGGGCAAGAGGCGATTGATGCCACGATTGCCTTTGCCGAGAACGCAGGCTGGGGCACGGGCGTGACCAACTATCGCCTGCGCGACTGGGGGCTTTCGCGCCAGCGCTATTGGGGCTGCCCCATCCCGGTGGTGCATTGCGATGCCTGCGGCGTGGTGCCGGAAAAGAAAGAGAACCTGCCGATCAAGCTGCCGGATGATGTGACATTCGACAAACCCGGCAACCCGCTGGACCGGCATCCAACCTGGCGCGCGTGTGCCTGTCCGGCCTGTGGCGCGCCCGCCAAACGCGAAACCGACACGATGGACACGTTTGTCGATTCGTCATGGTATTTCGCCCGCTTCACCGCGCCGCATGCCGAAACGCCCACCGATCTGGACGCGGCCAGCTATTGGATGAACGTCGATCAGTATATCGGCGGGGTGGAACACGCGATTCTGCATCTGCTGTATTCGCGGTTCTTTGCCCGCGCGATGCATATCACCGGCCATCTGCCCGAATCCGCGATTGAACCGTTTGATGCGTTGTTCACCCAAGGCATGGTGACGCATGAAATCTATGTGACCCGCGACGACAAGGACCGCCCGGTCTATCACCTGCCCGAAGATATCGAATGGCACGAAAACGGTGCCCAACTGGGCGCAACCGGCGAGGCGGTGAATGTGATTCCGTCCGCTAAGATGTCAAAATCAAAGAAAAACGTGGTGGATCCGATCAGCATCATCTCGGCCTATGGCGCCGATACCGCGCGCTGGTTTGTGCTGTCTGATTCCCCGCCGGAACGGGATGTGGAATGGACCGCCTCGGGTGCCGAAGCAGCGTTCAAACACCTGTCGCGCGTCCACCGGATTGCAACCGCCATCGTCAGTTCCGAGGAAGATGCGCAAGCGTCTGACGAGGATTTGCTGCGCGAGATGCACAAAACCATTCACGACGTCACCGGCGGCGTCGAAAGCTTTGGCTTTAACGCCGCTATCGCCAAACTTTATGCGTTCACCAACACGCTGGCGAAATCCGACGCGGGTAGTGATGCCAAACGGCAGGCCGCGATGACGCTGGCGCAGTTGATGTCACCGATGACGCCGCATCTGGCCGAAGAAGTCTGGCAGATGCTGGACGGCAAAGGCCTGGTTGCCACAGCTCCCTGGCCGGTGGCCGATGACGCCATGTTGGTGGATGATACCATCACGCTTCCGATCCAGATCAACGGAAAACGGCGCGCGGAAATCAGCGTACCCAAGGATATGGACCGCGCCGAGGTTGAAAAGATCGCGCTGAACGTGGACGCTGTGCAAAAGGCGCTGAACGGGGCCGCGCCGAAAAAGGTTATCGTTGTCCCCGGCAGAATTGTGAATGTCGTTGTTTAACCGCCGAACCCTGTTGTTTCTGCCTTTGGCCTTAGCTGCCTGCGGCTTTACCCCGGTCTATGCGCCCGGCGGCACGGCCCATGGGCTGCGTGGCAAGGTCGAGGTGGCGGAACCGGATTCGGTTGATAGTTATCTGCTGGTGCAGAGCCTCGAAGACCGGCTGGGCCGGGCAACGCTGCCGGTTTACAGTCTGTCGCTGGTGCTGACGACCAGAACCCAGGGCCAGGCGATCACCGCCGCCAACGAAACCACGCGGTACAGCATGCTGGGTCATGTCGCCTATACTTTGCACCAGACCGATACTCAGGACATTGTAGCGTCAGGCAGTGTCGATAATTTCACCGGCTATTCCGCCACTGGGTCGACGGTGGAAACACTGGCCAGCGAACGCGATGCCCGCGAACGGCTGATGGTTATTCTGGCCGACCAGATCACAACGCAGCTTTACACAACCCTGGACCTGCCAGAATGAAGCTAAGCCCGCGCGAGGCCGACGGCTATTTTGCCAAACCCGACCCGACCCGGGCCGGTTTGCTGATTTATGGCGCGGATGCGATGCGGGTGGCGCTGAAACGTCAGCAGGTGCTGGCGGCCTTGTTGGGGGCCAGCGCGGATGAGGAAATGCGCCTGTCCCGGATGGCGGGGGGGGATCTGCGCAAGGATGCGGCGCTGTTGCTGGACGCGGTCAAGG